>ENA-ORDA01000129-ORDA01000129.1-marine-metagenome-genome-assembly--contig:-NODE-129-length-73958-cov-5.399304_pt1 | contig 73958 bp, 92 predicted proteins | sample MGYA00237778_ERZ508506 | MGnify/ENA primary metagenome ERZ508506 (study PRJEB26177, sample SAMN06267891) | marine metagenome | isolation source: Monterey Bay, California, USA | place: Pacific...
GGTGACATTAAAGACTTTGTTGTAGCTGGTGATAAGATCTACGCTGTTAAGACTGATGAATATCACGTGTTCAATACTAGTGGTGTGTTTGAGCTTTCTGGTTCTCTTGCCAATGTAACAATACCAACACAAGTAAGTGATATTACTACACTTTCAGGTGGTCAGTTTATTTCGGTTGATTGGGTTAACGAGTATGTTAATGGTAATCAAGTAACTTACCCAATCTTCCTTGCTGAAGGCTCTGATAAGAACTTGTATGGTATTAAAGGTTCACTTCCTACTTTATCAGCTACTGGTATTGATGGTATTCTTGCAAGTAACACTACTGGTAAGAAGCTTACTAATTACAATACACTTACTCATAACTATGATGCTAAGTCTATTGACTTTAAGCTTACCTTAAGGAACTATCTTAATACCGAAGATGTCCTTTCACAGAATATTGCCTTTGACCCATCTTCCTTCGAACCAGGTTTCTATAACTTTACTTATAGACTTGATACTAAACAAGGTAATGCTACTCTCTATGTAAATGGCGTATTGTATGAGAACCAAACCTTCTCTCCAGGTAAGTACCTTATCCAAGATATCTTTAGTGATGAGTTCTTTATTGGTTCTGCTGGTTTCCAGAGTAACATGGATCTTTCTACTTACTTAAAGCAACCAGGATACTACTACAGTAAAGACCTTACAATAGCTAACCCATATATCTACAATGAAGCTATTGACACAGAACTCGTTTATGCTCTTTTCTTACTTGAGAAGAAGATAGATGATATTGTACTTTCTATACCTGCTGGTCAAAGAACATCCAAGACAGAGATTCAGCAGTTCTTCAAGTTTAACAGAACTAACTCTTCTAAGAACATCGATATTGTTGTTCGTAACCTTAAGATAACAGATGAGGTTGTTAGAGAGCAGATTAAGACCTCTATACTTGCTGAAGCTAATAGCTTTGCACCAGTTGGTGTTAAGATCAATGATGTAATTTTCAAAACGTATTAAGATGATAGACTATACAACATATAAAAAGATCCATACCAATGGTAGCTTATTCACTTTAACGGGTGCTGACTTTAGTGGTTATGCCCAGTTAAAAGGTGGTGTTGCTACTGAGGTAAGTACAGGTAAGACTCTATCACCAAAGTCTACTTATGCTACAGATCTCTTTTATACTAGTTACTTTCAAGATAGAGTTATTGATGATGTAGAGCTAACTCTACCTAATAAGGAAAACGATTGTCTATTCAACCTTAATGACAACTTCAACTTCGATCTATTCAAGTTCAAGTTAGATAAACTTAGAGAGAACAATACTTATGTTTATTCTCGATTGTTTATTTCCTCTAACAAACTTCCTGCTACTGAAACAATCACATACGCTTCAGTACCTAATAGCTACTCTACTGGTTTTGAGATTAACGTAAGTGATGAGAACAATCCAGAGTTTAAGTCTAACGTTAGATTTGCTGATAACAACTTTCTAAGTGCTTTTGGTTATATTGTAGATGCTACTGCACAAGTTGACTATGATGATACCGATCAATTCTCTTTATTCTGCTGTACATCTTCAAGCCTTATATCCTTAACTGGTTCAGGTACATCCATTGCTATTATTGAAGATTCTACTGGGTATGAGACTAAAGAGAATGACTTAGCATTTGCTGAACTTGGTGGACTTGCTTCTACAAGTAAGTTCTTGTATGTTTCCGATACAGGTAACAATGTTGTTCTTAAGTATGATATTGAAGGATATCAGAACAATGATTCCGCTCTTAAGAACAAGAGAAACTACCTCGAACTTGTAGGTGGCTTTGGTGGTGAGACAAGACAAACAAAGTTCTTACGTCCTACTAAACTTGCAGCACATGGTGATAAAGTTGCTGTACTCGATTCGGGTAACTTCTGTGTTAAGTTGTTTGATGGTGACTTTAACTTTACTACTCGTATCACTTCAATTGATCTTAGAACTGAGACATTTGGTGGTATGGCATTTGACCCAGACTTTGGTACTTTCTATGTTGTAACTTATAAAGATGTTGTTACTAATAACGTATCTAATAGAACTGCTTTCCTATATCGCTTTGATGGTGATAAGTTTGAGAATAAAGAGAAAGTAACCCTTAATGATAAGCTTGGAGATACTGAAGAGATTAACGATGTTACATTTTCTGGTGTTGATAGTAACTATTGGTACTTCTCAAGTAACCTAACCGTATATAAGAAGTTCAAGACTCGTCCTACTGAGGTTATTGGTAAGTTTAGAACTGAGAGACTATACCTTCTTCGTCCAAGTGAGGTAGTTGTTAATACCCCAGTTATTAATAACAGATGGAACTTCACTAACGTTAACTTTTCTGATTGTGACTTCTTATGGAATCTCAATACTGGTGGTTCTGATGGTCAAACAGAGGTTGATGGTCTTCTTGACTATAGCATTAGTAACTTTAACATCTTCCCAACGCAAGATGGTACTGATAGAGCAATCATGCTTACTGATGGTAGATTGTACTTCTTTAATGAGCCAACTCATACAGCATATCAGCGAGTAATCAAAGATGTAAACTATGCTAACTACGGTAGTGCTGCATTCTCTTTGAATACCGATTCATTCATTCAGCAATCTGTTGTTAATACAGAGCTCTTTAAGATTGTTAATGATACTCTTACTCTTAAGAATAACGTTATTGGTAGATTCACTGGTAAGTTTGTAGATGATGTTCTTGAGCTTGATAACTACGATTACAACGTTGAGTTTGATAAGTTCTTAATCCAAGAGCTTGAGAATCTCTATGTACATGGTAACGAAGAGAACCTTACTGGTGTGCTTAATCGTTGCTTTGCGCTTGTGTATGAACTACAAGAGAGATTAATGAACTTTGTACAACCTGGTATTGGATCAGAGGTACAACCATCATATACTTCTGCTGGAATTATAGAAATCTAATGGCTTAATCAGCTTGTCCTTATAAATATATGTATGGCAAGTAAATCATTAACTAATACCAACGTCTCAGAGACTTATGTTGGTGTTCTTCATGCTGAGGGTGCTCCTCTTCCAGCTTCTGGTAAAGCCGACATCTACGATGGATTTGGTAATAAGAGTGCTCTACAAGTAGGACGAGAAGGTAATGGGGTAGAAGTAAGTGGTACACTTGGTCCTAACTTTGCTGCAGCAATTGCAGATGTCATATATCCTGTAGGTTCATTGTTCTTCTCTAAAGACAATAACAACCCAGGTTCTCGTATGGCTGGTACATCATGGACACAAGTTGCAGAAGGTCAATTTGTTGCTGGTGTTGGTACTGGTACAGACATTAATGGTACTACACATACAGTAACAGCTGGTGATACAGATACATCAGGAGAGTATGGCCATACATTAACAGTTTCCGAGCTTCCAGCTCACACCCACCCTATTAAGAACTCTTCTAAGATTGGTAATGACGATAACATTAACTACTATGGTGATCATGGTAGTCCAAGTGGGTATCCTCAAAGTACGGATCTCTTACCTGACAATACGGGTGGTAATCAACCTCATAACAACCTTCCTCCAGCATTCGGTATGTATGTCTGGGAACGAACAGCTTAACATTTTAGAACAATGCCAGATATCGAAATCGTAAAACTTAAATTAAGAAGGGGTACAGATGCTCAACGTGAGAGTGTAGTCCTTGAACAAGGTGAACTTGGTTATACAACAGACTCAAAAAGAGTATTTGTTGGTGACGGTTTCCTTTCAGGTGGTAATGTCTTAGGAGCTAAGAATCACCCACCAATGTATGTTGGTACAAGAACAGACCTTGCAGAGGCAGTTACTGGTGATATGGTGTATGAAGATAACCTTCTATATCAGCTTTCTGGTACTGATGCTACAATGCTTAGTGCTTGGACATTTGTTGGTACTCGTACTGATGGTACTACACTTGACTATACAGGTGGTTTACTTGAGCTTAAGGATGGTGGTATTACCATCGATAAGGTTTCTTCCGATTTCGTAGTACCTAATGGTGGTATTGAACTTACTTCAACAGGTCTTTCAGCTGCTATTGATAACTCAACCATTACAATTAATGGTTCAGGTAAAATGGAATCAACAAGAGTTAATATCAGTGCAGGTGATATTGGCTTAGGTCTTAGTGGTGGTGCTGGTGATCCGATTGGCGTTGATGTTACTGAAGCGTTTACATTTGCAGGTGGTAAGCTTGAGTTTGCTGCTGCAGGTACAGATACAGTTGATGGTGATGCTATTCAAGCAGCTGCTTTAGGTGAAGGTCTTGAGAAGAGTGGTTCTACTATTCGACTTGAGACAATTGGTGGTGGTACAATAAGCCCATTCAATACATCAGAGTTCGACTCAAAGGGTCGTGTAACATCTAGTAATAGTACTATTGAACAAAACCTTTCCGGTACATCTACAACAGGTGGTGGTGAGATCTTCTTCGGTTCTATGGATGCTGCTGATCCAGGTAATGAAGTAGTTGTTACTGCTCTATCAGGTAATGGTGCTGGAGGTGCTGTTACAATATCTCTTTCATCAGCAGGCTTTATGCAAATAGCATCAGGCACTAATGGTAACTTTGCAATTCCAGTCTTTAAATTCTAATAATCATGTCAAAGAAAATCGAAATCCTCGAAAACACTCTTCTTAAACTTCTTGTACGTAGAGGTACAGATGCTGATCGTCAGCTTATAACCCTTGATCAAGGTGAGCTTGGCTTTACTACAGATAGTAAAAGACTATTTGTTGGTGATGGTTCTACTCAAGGTGGTACGATAGCAGGTAATAAGTTCCTCGGTTCTTCTGCTAACCATGAGACGATAACAGAAGGTGCTGATGGTGACTTTGCTTTTAACACCACAACCAATACCTTATATTCTAAGAATGGTAGTAATTGGGATCGTATTGCAGTTATCTTTGAAGCTGCTGATGGTTCAATCATTGTTGATGATGCTACTGGTACACTTAGAGTTGGTACTTTATCAGCTTCCAACTTTGCTGGTTCAACCGACCTTACTGGTAACTCCATCGAGATGGTTGGTGGTAAGATTTCTTTGAGTGCTACTCAAATTAAGACTAATAGAGTTACTCCTAATACAACTTCACACCTTTACTTACCTCAGAACTTAAATATCAATGCTGTTGACTATCAGTTCCCTACTGGTGGTCTTGGTGCTTCAAATGCTTTCCTAAGAGCTGATGGTGCTGGTAACCTTAAGTGGTCAGCTCCAGAATCAAATGCTACTCTCTTCTTTAACTCTTCTGCAGCTGCTATTCCAGTAGGTACAGTTGTTGCTGCTGCAAGTGGCGCTCATATGCCTTCAGGATGGTTGCTTTGTAATGGTCAATCCGTTGCAGGTGCTGATTACCCAACTCTATCAGCTGTTATTGGTAAAACATATGGTGGTGGTTCAGTTAACTTTACTCTTCCAGACTATACAGATAGTGTTCATGTAGGTACTACAGACATTAGCTCCTTTACTGATGGTAACCTTACTAATGCAGGTGGTGACTATACAACAAAAGGAGTTGCTTACTTTATTAAAGCTCTTCCAGATAGTGTTTCTAACCCATCCTTTAGTGTTGAAGGTCTTAATGCTACTGTAAATGGTTCTGCTATTGGTGAAGGTGATTCATTCTCTCCAATTGCTGATGATGTTGTTATTGCTGCTCCAGTTCCTGGTTTAGAAGCTAACGATACAGCTGGTTCTGGTACATTTACAACACAAGCTACTTACACTAAGTTCTGGGTAACAGGTTCCGGTTCTACTGGTGGTAGTGTTGCTGGTGGTGCTGCTTCTACAGTATATGGAGTTCTTTCAGCTCCAATCGGCACTTCAATTGCTTATACAGTTGGTGCTGGTCCTACTACAGCTCGTACAAATGGTAATGCTTCATTCTTATCTGTTGGCGGTACTGAACTTGCTCGCTCATTTGGTGCTATTGCTCCAGCAAGAGACTCATGGGCAAGTGGACTTACTGCTAATGGTGGTTCTTCTCTTCCTACAAATGATTATGTCTTAAGTGTGCATATGCTTTCAGGTGCTTGGGGTGGTATGGATACCTCCTCTGGTGATGAAGAAGTGAATGGTAATGCTTCATTCTGGGGTGGTGCAGGTGCTCCTGGTGCTGCTAATCATAGTGTTGGTGGTTCTTATGAGAACTCAGCTGATGGTATGGTTAAGTTTGAGTGGGGAATGTAATTTATCTCTTGTAAACGCCATACACACGATTAAATAAGTGTATGGTATATCCAACTGGTCTCCCTGCCGATGCAGCTTCTATAGCTGTATTCGATGAAGGTATGTCTCCTGAATATGATATTACATGGTCATTTACTTATGAACTATCTAATACTACACCAGGTGATGAGATTGGCTTCTGCTTATTCCTTCAAGATGCTCTATCAGCATTAGTTGGTGGTGGTGTTGGTCCTGATGTTGGTTATACAGGTACAGATGATCTTGGTCTTAATGCCGAGCCTTTGCAAGGTAAAGTAGTTGGTGTAGGATTTGATACTTTAGGTGCATTTGGTTTACCTATCGATGATTATGGTAGTGGTGATACGAGAGATGGTCTTTCAGCTGTTAGTTTAAATGGTGTACATGTTAGAGATGCTGCTGGTAGTATTGTTTCTACTGAATCGGTATCAGCATTTGACCTTATTGAAGCAGGTAAGAAGACAGTTAGAGCAAGACTTGGTAACTATGGTAGGACATTAACTGTAGACTATAAGTTACAAGGTCAAGAGTTCTTTACTCATATCCTTACTCAAGATGTTACTCTTACCTTTGATAGTTCTACAAGATATAGACCAGGTGTTTCCTTCGTTAAGCCTATTACTGCTGCTTCTGTAACTGGAGAGATTGTTGTTGATGGTTTTCACGTTGAAGGTAATCAAAATAGCATCAATGACGAAGAGTTAGCATTTACTCCAATTGTACCATTCACTAATAACACAGATGTTCTTGGTCCTGTACCTCAAGGTGTACCAGAGCAAGAAGATAAACCAGTACTTCCATTCTTAGGTATGGAGCCTCATGTAGGTTGCCCAGATGGTTCTTGTGATATAGCTGTTAGTACAGCAGATGGCTTCTACCCTTCTACTTTCTTATACCAGATGTCAGCATTTATTGGTGATGTTGAGACTTCTTGGTCAACTACCGGCGACCCATACCGCTTTGTTATCACTCTTGATGGAGAAACTAAGCTTGATACAGGGTTTGTTGGTAATGCAGCATTCGATTACGAAGGTGCATCAAGATCTACATTCATTACCGGTATACTTTCATCAGCTAATCACGGTAGTTACCCAACTACCTCACTTGCTCCTGATGGTTACCCATATGTTAGTAGTACATTAACTACTGCTACAAGTTCATTCTATAAAGACTCTGATACATCAAGAGCTCTTGTTGAGGTATACGAGCCTCTTTCATCATCTAACTGGGGCATTACTGTAGGTTGCCCATACTACACTCTCTCTTGCGGTGTTGAAGATGAGTACCTCTGCAGCTTAACCCAACAACATGAAACCCTTCGTAAGATTGTATTTACGAACTTAGATACCCTATATTAAAATGGCCAGAGACTTAGTAACAGCACTTAATGATTCCGCATTCGCAGTAATTAACGGATATGATGCATCGACGGATAAGCCGATGTATAATAACTTTCCGGATGTTGATACATTAGAGAGAAATGAAGATAACTGGATGCATGACCTCGTTGGTGCTACTGGTATTCCTCCTCTCAACAATAAAACCTTTCCAGGTTATGTTGATGGTGCTATCTATGGTGGTATTCTCTTAACACCAAGGCATATGATGTTCACACGTCATGCTTTTGTCCAACCTAACTCGGTTATCTACTTCTACGGTAGAGACAATACTAAGTATACACGTACAATTACTCACACTGCTTCACCAGCTCCTACAGCTTCGAGTGGTGGTTATTCTCAAGCATATGGTGACTACTATATTGCACTTCTTGATAGTGATCTTCCTTCTGACATTGAGCCTCTCAAAGTTTTCCCACCTGATCTTTACAAGTACTTTAAACCATCAGAGTTTATCTCCAATACTAAGTGGTTTGGTTATCCTAATGATTGTACTTTTGTATCAACTGATCAAGAGGAGAAGTCTATACTACATAGAATCTCTACAATCGAGTTTGGTGTAGCTACTGGAATGGGATTTGATTCTCACCCTGACGAGTTTAATCAAGATGGTAATAGTAGCATCAACTTCTCTGCTCCATATGATAGCGACTTACAAGCTTGGTACGAGAATAAGATTGCTGGTGACTCAGGTTCACCTAACATGGCTCTTATCGATGATGAGCTTATCTTCTTAGGTGTTACTTCTACTTCAGGTGACTTTGATAGTATTACTAACCTTCGTGCTTATAATGATGTCAATAGGATGATTGTTAATGCTGATGCTTCAGCAGGTATTAGCACCGGTTATTCTCTTACTCAGTACAACATGGCTGGCTTTAAGCAATACAATATTGCTGATAGAGAGTATACTTATATTGGTAATGATATTAGTAATGGAACGCTAATTCAATATCGTGGTAGTGTAACTGATCATAACAGCTATCACTACTCTATTCCTTATGCTGCTTCTTCTATAGTACGTACAGATCCTCGAGATAACTCACAGACATTCCTTAATGTAAATAGTATCTCTACAAGTACTCAAAAATGGGTTGGAGCTGCTTATGCATCTAACAAACGTATCTATGCTGCACCACATGCTGCTTACGGACCACTTATTATTGATACCACAGACCCAAGTAACGTTACTGTTGATACTATTAACGTGGGTTATGGTTTACAGACAAGAGGTATTGGTCTTCTTGATAACGGTAATGGTGTTGGTGCTGCATACTTAGCATCTTATAGTGGTTCTGAGTCTACTAAGAAGTTTACTTTCGATGCTGATGGTAATGAGTCAGCAGTTACTACTATTCCTTATACAGTACCTGAATCAGAGTTTGAAGATGATCGTTCAAATCAGTATGCAAATGATATAGCCAACTATCCTTTCATCTATCGTTCGTTCTGGGGTGCAGTTAATGGTGGTAACAATAAGATGTACGTTATACCTTATGGTTCAAGTCGTGTACAGGTTATTGACCTTAACGATGACTCGGTTTCCTTTATTAGTACAGAGCTTACAGGTCTTGCTGATATGGATACTTCTACTCCAGCAACAACAGACTACTTCTTCTTACGTTGTCCTCAATGGAACAAGTACAAAGGTGGTGTTCTTGCTTCTAATGGTTGTATCTACACACATGGTACTCATGCTCGTGGTGTTCTTAAGATTGATACATCAAATGATACAGTAACTGAGGTACCTTATCCACATACTCTTGTACATTACATGACTGCTGGTTATACCGGTGCTGAAGAAGTACGAGGTGCATCATGGGGTAGACAATCAGCAAGTTTGTTCTCCGTATTAGGACCAGATGGTAAAGTTTATAACACACCTTGGAACCTTCCTTTCCAGATCTCGATTGATCCTACGAATGACTCTATTGCTTACCAGGCTCTTAGTTCTGTTCTTGATGAAGATGCTTCTGGAGCTGACTTAGCTTGGTATACAGATGGTTCATTAATGAATCAGCAAATCTTTATGGCACCTGGTGAAGCAGATCGCGTTCTTGAGATTGGCTTTGATGGTTATTCACCAGCTGCTTACTCATCAGTTACTCCATATAGTCCACCTGCTGTATCTCCATCACAAACCGGTACACCAACTCCTACCGGTACAGGTACACCAACTCCTACACAGACTAATACACCAACACAAACACCTACTAATGGTAATGTTGGTGTAACACCTACTCCTACAGCTTCTAATACTCAGACACCTACTCCACAAGCTACTAATCCAGTAACACCAACTGCTACACCGAGTAGTTCAAGAATTGTTTCACCTTCTCCAACACAGACAGGTACACCAACTAACACTCCTACTGGTACTGGTACTCCAACACCTACTCAAACGAAGCCAAACACTACTGGCACTCCTACTCCTACCATCTCACATACACAGACCGGTACTCCTACACCAACTCAGACACCAACAGTTACTCCTACTAACAACAATGATCGTTGTGTAAGACTTACTTACGATGTTGAAGATGGACCAGATCGTTTCATTGTTAAGTATAAAGGTACTACTATTATCGATACTGGTTTTGTTGGTAACGCTGCTTATGTCTATGGTGGTTATAAGAGACAAGTCTTTGTTGATGCATTAGTTAAAGAAGGACTTGATTTCACTGGTACTACTCTTGCTGATGATGGATATCCAGTTGTTGACACTGTTACAGAAGGGTTCAAAGAGTCTATTCAATCAATCTTTAATGAGACAGATGCTTATGTAACTATTCAATCACCTGTTCATGATAAACCAGGTTGGACATATACTCTTAACTGTCCTATGATGTGTGTATCACCTACACCTACACAGACAGCTACACCTACTGGTACAAGTACACCAACTCCTACACAGACATCAACTACAGCGTATGTAGCACCGTCTAATCCATCAGCTACTCCTACAGGTACAGCTACTCCGACCCCTACTCCAACGAGTACCCCTCAAGCTACTGTAACCTTTACACCGTCTCAGACATCTACTCCTACACCTACAGGTACTGCTACTCCAACAGCATCACCAAGTGTATCTCCTTCAATAAGTAATACTCCAAGTGGTACTCCAAGTCCAAGTGTTACACCATCCCCGAGTGGTACACCTGCTTCTTCTTACTCTCCTTGCCCAAGTCCTTCGGTAACATCAAGTGTTACTCCATCTCCTACACCTTCACCGAGTAAGACACCAAGTCCGAGTCCTACTCCAAGTAGTAGTGGCTCTCCTTCACCTTCACCACCACCTTCACCAAGTGTGACACCAAGTGGTAGTGGTTCACCCTCACCAAGTAGCACTCCAGCTCCTTCACCATCGGGTACTCCAAGTCCTTCGCAAGTTCCTCCTAGTGGTACACCAGCACCTTCTTCGAGTGTGACTCCAAGTGTGACACCTTCACCGAGTAAGACTCCAAGTCCAAGTCAAGTACCTTCACCAAGTCCTACTCCTAGTAGTAGTAGCTCACCTGATCCTAGTAGCACTCCATCTCCATCACCATCAGGTACACCAGCAGCATCACAGATACCACCAAGTGGTACTCCAGCACCTTCTCCAAGTACATCACCGAGTGTGACTCCAAGTCCAAGTAAGACTCCAGCTCCTTCGCAAGTACCATCACCGAGTCCTACTCCAAGTAGTAGTAGCTCACCAGACCCAAGTGGTACACCAAGTCCTTCTCCAAGTCCTACTCCATCACCAAGTCAGACCCCAACATATAGTCTTGTTAGTAACTTCTTTGCTATTAATGAAGGTGAGACGGTTGTTATAACTCTTACAACAACAGCTGTTGCTGATGGTACATTAGTTCCATATACAATCACTGGTATTGATGCAGATGACATTGCACAACCTTTAACTGGTAACTTTACAGTCAATAATAATCAAGGTGCGCGTTTCATTACAGCAGTTGAAGATAGTAAAACAGAAGGTACTGAGACAATGCTCTTAACTCTTGATGGTCCAGGTACGACTATTAGTGTTGCTATTATTGACTCATCAAGAGACCCATCACCTACACCTACTTCTTCACCTACACCGAGTGTTACTCCATCGGTTACACCAAGTAAGTCTCCGACACCAACTCCTACTCCAAGTACTTCAGCTCCAGGTTCACCAACATATAGTCTTACTTCTGACTTTAACGTTATCTACGAAGGTAATAGTGTTACTGTTACCCTTAATACTACAAATGTTGCAGATGGAACAAACGTACCGTATGCAGTAAGTGGTATTAGCAGTGGTGATATTACTCAAGCTTCAACAGGTAACTTTACCATTAATGGTGGTACAGATTCAGCTATCTTCTCTGCTGTTGATGATGGTATTGTTGAAGGTACTGAGACAATGAGAGTACAAATTAATGGAGCGTTTGGTGACTTTATCGATATTTCTATTCTCGATAATCCAGTTGATCCAAGTCCTACACCGAGTCCTACACCAAGTGTTACTCCAAGTGCTTCACTACCAGGTGGCACTCCTACACCTACTCCATAAATATAAGGGATGACTCCTATCGTTACTCTAACGACTATACCGTCGAGGCTTTCGTATGAAGGCAATGCGTGTAGTTTAAAAGACACAATTGCTTCGTTATTGAACCAATCTCATTCAGATCTTGAGGTGTGGTTGAATGTACCTTGGGTAATGGCAAGGGATGATGTTAGGTATGTTATACCTGAATGGGCATCTGAGCTTACAGAGAGTGATCCAAGGTTTAAGATCAATAGATGTGATGATCAAGGTAGTGCTACTAAGCTTCTACCTACTCTTACCCTTGTTGATACTCCAGATCAAGTCCTTATTGTTGTAGATGATGACCATATATACCATGTAGACATGGTTAAAGAGCATCTTAGGCATAGAGAAACATGGCCAGAGTTTGCTATTGGTTATGATGGTCAACGATCACGTGATCCAGAGCATTCTGGTAGAGCATGTATCTTTGATGATCCTCGAGACCATTGGTGTAGTGCACACGGCTTGAATATATACGTTGATATACTTCAGCATTACAAGTCAGTATCGTATACCCGTGGTATGTTTAGGAGAGACTTTAATGACTTCTGGAGAGAGTATAAAATATGGTGTGATGATACAGTTATTGCTGCTTATATGAGTAAGCATAGAATACCAAGAGTAGTTCCTGCTGTTGAGAGTGAGAGACATCACAAAGACTTTACTCACGAAGAATGGCAACAAGCTTGTTGTAGTCCTACCTTTCCAGTTGATGGTAATACCTCTCATGAGCGTGAAGAAGGTTGTACAATACCAAGAGATCTTAATGAAGAAGATGATCTAAAGACTTTACTATACAAAGAGTATATTGATAAAGGGTATGATGATGTTGAACTTGCATCCATTGATGATGCATACTAAGAGAGAGCCGGCCCAACAACAAGCCGACTCTCTTAGTTATTATGAACAACAACGTAAAGTTTAGATGTTACCGAGTCTATGTTCTACTTCGGTATCTTTGAGCATTGAATGAAAGCGCTCTTGAATATACTTCTCAAAGGCTAATGGCTTAATCCACTTAGTATCAGTTTCTGGTACATTAGCATCAGTCAGCTTTTGATCTACGGTCTGAATACCCTCAATAAGGGAAGCCCATCGAGCGAAGGTTTGATGATCCCAGTGCTCAGTAGTACCGTCTTTGAGTTGCATTTCGATTTTATTATCTGTCATATTGTTTGTCTTTCTATATTAATTATAAGAGAGTTCCTTATGCATTAGCCTTCCTATTAGCCTTCTTAAGCTCATCTAACTTCTTCGTCAAGTGAACGACGTAAGCGTTTGATTCTCCTTCAATAAGAGCTTTTGCAATCTTAGTTGCAAGCTCGATTTCTGCTGGGTCTACAAAGCCTTTAATCTTTGTCTCTTTAGTATAGGCATTACTTTTGCTCATACCTAATTATACCGGAGTTCCTTATAGAGTATCCGTAACCTCACCAGGATCTGTGAGAAGAACTGCACGAATAGGACAGTCAAGCTTGATATTATTCCTACACTTAGGACATCTATGGATGTTATCACCATTTACAAAGACTTCCTCTTCGAATACGTGCTGATTGCAAGGACAATTTACTGCAGCGCGAGACATATTGAGAATACCTTCAAAGTTCTCATCAAACTCTGCATATAGCTTATCTTTATCTACTTGAAAACGGGTATTGATGATCCAAAAAGCAACGAACTGAATACCAGTAACGAGAGAGAAGCTCTTCCAAAAATCCACCCATTGAGTTAGACCATATGCAATAAGAGCAGATACGGCGACAGTAGTAATGATTGATCTTAGCATTATACCTATAGTATACCTGCTATATTCCTATAATCAACTACTATATTGAAAGCTTTGCAAGTTGTTCTGGTAATTCCAGCACCAAATTATTAATCTGATCAATCTTATCCTGCATTGCCTTAACGTTCTCATCTTCTACTGATGCATTGTTCTTAACATTGTCAAGCATACGACGAATCTCAGTAAGAGAAACAAAAGTATCACCCATTTTAGCTGTAATATGCTCTAACTCAAATGGTAAAGTTGGAGGAGCCTTCTGCTCTTTCTCTTCATCCTTATATTTCTTCTGCTGATCAGCGGTATCCATCAATTGTTGAATGGGCTTATCATTGAATTTAGTAGAATATGGATTTTCTGCAGCTTTCATCTATTAATATTTATACTCGAGACTAAATATTGACATGAAGAACTTCGGTAAAAGATTCGCAAAGGTAGTAAAAGAGAACGTCGACGAGCAAGAGGCATTTGAGGATGCACTCGAAGCTGATACATCACCAGAAGAGTTTGATGTAGAGGTCGAAGCTGATCCAGAGGCTGCTGCAGAAATTGCTGAGACAGACCCATCTGTTAAAGCTGCTGAAGCACAAGGCGAAATCAATGCACATCAAGTTGAGACTCTTAAGAGTTGGATTGCTGCTGGTGATCAGTTCCTTGCTTCACTTAACGATGCTTCAAATCCCGATTCAATGGCACACGCTATTGGTAATGCTGAACCAGACTCTCTCTTTGATAAGATGAGCTCTGAGCAACGTCGTGTTACTAAGGTAGCTACTGATCTTGCTGCTCTTAACGAAACAATGCGTGGTTACCTAGCTCAATCAGGTGACTCTTCCCTCAAGGGAGTCTAAAGATTGTTGTAACGTTTTACCTCAGACATCTTAACAATACCTTCCAGTCCTTGGAAGGTATTTTTTTGTATCCAATCCCAGCCTATCTCATCCTTATTAGCTGCGATAGCTAGGTCATTAAAGTCTTTATACTTCCTACCTAGTGTTTCCGGCCATATAAACACTGTCTCCCCTTGGTTAAGTAGAGCCTCTGACTTTATCATGGATGCCCTATCACCCCACTGAGAGTCGAGGATCCACACCTTATCATACCATTTAAGAGTACTCTTGAGCTGCTCTTCTTGCCTTGCTGTAAACGACCTACCACGTTCAGTAATACCTGCAACTGCTACAGAGTTACGCACAAAGAAAGCATCAATAGGACCTTCGAAGATGTATACCTTATCATGATCACTCGATACCTTATCAATATTGAATAGAGTCTTTTCAGCTCCAACCTTACCCAGATACTTAGGCTTAGTTCTTAAGTCTGATGTCTTTACTGTTCTTGTCTGATAGAACTCTATCTCACCTCTCTCATTAACAAAGGGTATAACGATTCTATTTTTATGAACCATATCCTTAAGGGAGACATAAAGGTTATCTGGTCTATTGACGGCAGTATGTAACCTTCTTGACTTTATGATATGCTTGCAAGCTCTAATAATATGGTTGTCTTTATAATACTCAAGCTGATGTGCATCACTGAAGTTAATACTATCCTCCGGTAAGGTAGATGCTTGTACAGTAGGTCTAACTTCTTCAACCTTTCCTATGTCTACAGATACATCATACTCTTTTACCTCATCGATAATCTGCTGATTGGATAAACCACTTACCTCTCTAATCCATTTCCATGGCTTACTTGACCAACCACAGTTATGACAATAGACGTTATCGTTATCTGGTAGGTAATAACATCTACGCTTCTTTAGTGACTCACGACATACAGGACAAGAGCACTGATATACATTATTGAACTTATTGTATATCGGACTCCGACCATACTCGTAGAACTTAGCTACGACATACTCTCGAGGTAGTGTAATCACGACTTAGTATATACTAACCAAACATGGATAGCAACTTATTGCCCATAACGAAGACTGTATGCCATGCTTCTTTCTTCTTGAGTATATTATCCATCTTATACTCTTCACAGTAACATATAAACTCAGCCCATCGAGCCTCTATTGCTACATCAAGTTGATCTTGGTAGTAGGTAGCCTCTGATTCGTGAGTCATAACCTCGTTAAGGTCAAACACTTTCATGTTCTTCTCGAAGATAGCTTCTTGCTCTTCGTTAAGCTCAAGCTTACCATCAAGCCACTTACGTACTTTAGCCTTACCGAAGCGAGGTATACCAGGAACGTTATCTGACTTATCACCTAACAAGCATTTAGCACGAAGCCATTCTTGCTTAGTATAGTCAGTATCTTCTACGAAGGTATCGAGAGTAAACTCTTTCTTACGAATAGCATCGTATAGTAGAGTCTTATCATCTACTAGCTGAAGGAAGTCACGATCTACTGATACAATAACTTTCTCACCTTCGAAGGTCTTACAGATATAAGCTACGATATCATCTGCTTCTCTCTCACGAGGAAAGATAGAAGGTATACCTAAACAAGAAAGCATTTCCTTGATCTGCTCATTCTGATGGTGAGGTGTACTATCTTTCGTACGAGTACCCTTATAACCATCTAACTGCTCCTTACGAACGTTGGGTTGATAGTCGAGCTTCTCGTCCCATACTACAATCGTCTGAGTAGGCTTATACTTGTTAGCATAAGAGTAGATTGCATTGAGAGTAAAGTAGATGTGTAGATTAGGAATAACATCCGGATCACCGATACGCTTTGACTGGTTCTTAGCAGTCCAAAACGTACGATGAATTAGGTTGTTTCCATCAATTATTAGAGTTTTCATTATATTGAGCTGAGCAAACGCTAAAGACTTCTTCAGGCATCTCCTCTACATATTCTATTATATCAGAGTTCCTTCCGATAGTCCACTTATCATTTGGTACTTGAACATTTTTCATGTCTGGTACTGACAAGCAACCAACTTCTTTATCAGTTACTTCGCATACAATAAACATCTGACCTACATAGTCTCCAGTATGTACTGCGTAGCAATCTCTATTTTTAACGGTATTTTGATCCATTGTCTCCATATGGGCTTCCAAAGTTACCTGCAATAATTAGTCTCATTGCTAGGGTATCTAATGCATCCATTTGCATATCGGTTTTGGCACTTTTTATTAATATTGTTTTTCCATCAATATCATACCCGAAGATATAGAATGAATCTAAATACTCAGATACGATACTTTTAAGTTTCTCTCTTAGTTCTTTCTCGCTCTTGAAGCTTTGAAGATCCTCAGGTCGTAAGTTAAGCGCGCCATTAATTAGGTCGTCAATATCCTTATCAGACTCTTCTGGGTTCTCATCCATTCTTAGAGTACTTATTCAAGAACTCTGAATCTTCAACTTGTAGTACTTGATGATCTATTAATCTCTGTACTATAACGTCGATAGAGCTCGTCTTAAGGACGTAACCACGAGGAAATCTCTGGTTACCATCCTCAAAACTGAATAAGTACTCTCCTTTGAATGGTCTATTCTCAAAGCAGGTAATGTATACTGATGCACCTCCAGGGTCAACTAGTACAGTCCACTTACGTGAATCATTATCACCATACTTATCAAACATCCTAAAGGTCACATACTTGTAATCCTTAAGACGCTTGATAAAGTAACCAGCGGTCTTTAGTTTATTCTTTTGGTTATTAGATAACATCCTACTGAGTGAGAGATGAGATGATATACTTAAGCTTAATGTCTTCTGCGTCTTGCTCGAATACAACTACACCAAAGTCCTTGTTAATCCTTACTGTAAACTCACCACTAATGTTATTAAGCAAACGTACGTTATCGAAGTTAACTGGGATAGGCTCAAGCTCTACATCTACCTTACCAATACACATAGTAAAGTTATCAGTATTATGACGAGCTCTATCAGTAAGCTCAGCCATCAATCGATATCCTTCACCACCGGTATTCTCTTCAGTATAAAAGTATAGCTTATTAGTCTCAGAAGCAAACACAGCACCCTTAAAGATCTGATTGAGGATATTAGCATCTACTTTGAAGTCCATATCGAACTCAAATGCATTAATCTTATCAATATTAAGGCCTGGCTTACTTAAGAAGCCCTCGTCGAATAGATGGTACTTAAACTTAACACCATTGCCTTTATACTCTAAGTTATTTGAGTTAACCTTAAGGTCAATCTCATCTTCAAAGCCTACTGTCTTAAGGACATTAGTTAACTTCTTAACATCAGGGATATTAAGAGTAGTATTGAAGTCAGTACCTGCTGCATACTCTGCATGTAGGATAAGAGTATTATCAGTAGAGGCAACAAGACTCGAAGTCTTATCACTATCTAACTGAACAATAGCACTCTCACTTATCTTTGATAAAGAGTCTAAAAAGGCTACGAACTTTTCAGGCGACTTTAGACTTAGCTTTCTTTCTTGTTGGTTTGACATTTTTACTCTCTAATTGTAACCTAATATCTTTCAATAGCAAGTTGGTTTCTTTTTGTAGTTCTACTAACTTATCAATAGCTGATGGCTCACTAAAGTCAAACTCCATTGTCTGATTAATTTGATCTTCAAATGTCTCATTAAGGGATGCTTGTAGTTGTGCTGGAGCTGGTGCAGCTTGCTGAAGTTCTGCCATTGCTTGCTCTGGTGTAATAGTACCAGCAGGTGGTCCAGTAGGTACTGGAGCTGCTTGTGGAGCTTGCTGAGGTGGAGCTTGCTGAGGTGGAGGACCTTGTGGCTGCGGTTGGTTAGCTACAGTCGGTGTTGCTACCAACTCCTCTACCAATCTTTTCATCTCATCAGACTTACCTTGGAGCTGAGCAGAAGAACCAACGATCATACCGTCTTGCTTCTTCATTTGTCCATAAGTCTGACCCATAAGCTGCATTACTGCAGACTTGGCTTCAGGTGTTAAGGGATCGCTCATAACTACTAGAGGTCTTTAAGTAGGTCTTCGATGTCATCTTCAGTAGAAGAAATATCCTCTGCTGGAGCCGGCGCTGCAGCTACTGGAGCTGCCTCTACTGGTGGTGACCAAGGAGGTGTATCACCAACTACTGGTGTCTCTACCTTCGGCTCATCAGCCTTGCAATGGAAGTGCTCATTAAGCATTGTAGTAAGCTCTTCATTACTCTTAACTGGGAAGGTCTCCTTAAGGGTGTGAGTCTGACCATAGAACTCTTTCTGAGCTTCTTCACTAAGATTCAACTTACCAGCTGCAGTAAAGCGAGAGGAGACATAGGTAGGATAATCACCTTGCTGCTCACACTTAATCTTAAAGTTAACACCACTCTCACCAAGATCAAAGATCTTAGCACCAAACTCGTCTGCATCTTCACCTTCAATAGCCTCAGTAATGATCTTGTGAAGCTGCTTACCATAACGAAGCATCTTGACTTTACCATTGTTATCAGGGTTAGTAGGATCGTCTACAACATAGACGTTAACAAGCCACTTCTCCGAACGACGAAGAGCACTTGCTTTCTCTTTCTCGGCATCAGTACCCATACGACTCATCTTGAATCGCTCTTCATTGATAGGGCAACGCTCACCAAAGGTCTGGGGACTGAGAGCTTGGACATACTGACCGGTAGCAAATGAATTCCAACCCATATTGTAGTAATGGAAGAACGTATCTGCAGGAGACTTACTATCAGGTAGTAGTCTTACGGTATAGGTATTACCTGGCTTGGTTTGCATGATTTCGGAGAACTTACTCTTACCGGCTTCATTACTGGAGGCTAAAGCACCTTTGATGCTTTCGAACATACTCATATTAATACTCATTGTCTTTGTTTTTCTGTTATTATTTTAGTTACTTTGTCTTTTGTTTCTCTGGCCTTTGATTTAAGTATCGTAGAGCCAAGATATTTTGTGCGAGTTAACGCGAAGAGGGATTTGAAGTCCTTAACGATGAAGTCCAACACGTCTCGTTCAACGGTCTTAATGATGGGTTCAACTTCAAGGGCATGCAATGTATAAAAGTTTAGCCTATGTTCTTGTAAATGCAACAGGCAAGTGGGCATATTGTTGGTAAAATGTTTCTGATACTCTTCTAAGGTAATGTTATGCTCAATACAATACCTTGCCACATATCTAAAGCCATCTTTCATGACTTCTACATTGTCATCACTATCAGGATTAGAGACTTCTTTCTCTTTCATGTAGATAGAGTAGCACTTGAGTGCCTTTCTACTATTAAAGAACCTAAGATCGAAGTACTCATCCTTATTATATACACTAAATGGAGCAGCAAACCAATCTCTATAATTAATATGGTTATGCTTAACAAAGAATGCAGATAGCTTCTTAAGAGCTACAAAGTCGGCATCTTTTAACTTACTGAAATCCTTTCGAAAGCGGGTAGGCTTACCTTGTGCACTACGCGTAGCATACAGATAACTATTATAGATAGCCTTCTCTCGTTCAGTAACCATTCATAGTTATTATAACTAATGAGCTACTAAAATCAACTCTTTAGTGCACCCTTATTTTGATTGAGATACTTAGTAATGTACTTTGACTCAGCAATTTGTGGCTCGAACTCAATAAACAATGTAACTAACTCAAAGTCATTGTCAACTGTTAAGAGTGTCTTAAGCATATTACGAAGTCTCTCTTCTTTAAGTACCAATACGAAAATGTTCTGTAGAGAAAGTCTCTTTCCTTTTAACTGACAACAGAAAGTGCAAAAGCATAACATCAAGTGCTCGAGCTCTCTTTTAGTTATGTCACCTGATGGTAGGGGTACGATAGGTTGCTGCATTATTCAATAGGGGATAGTGTTTTAGTCCAGTTGGCAAATGTATCAGTTAGTTTACCTCCTGCTAGGTTATGTGCTCCACCACCTTCACATAACTTCTCAGCTAACTTACCGAGATTTAATTGACAACCTTTCTGCTTTCTAAATGATACAACCTTTAGATCGAGGTTAACCATTATAGCCACATCGGCACTATACTTATCAAGCATATAGTTTGCTACTTCGTTGACTTGCTTAGTTACAAAGGTTGATACAACCTTATAGTCTTTGATCATACCGGCAAACTTTGGACTCTCCAACTGCTCAACAAAGGCTTTGAAGTGAAGCTTGATAGCTCCTCGTTCATGTGCAGTAAAGTCTCTTAGACCATCCTTGAATGACTCAATAAACTTCTCTGCTTTAGGTTTGTTATAACCATAGTAGATAGCATTTAGCTTTGCTGGTGCCATCTCTCGAGGAAAGTCAAATGACCAACTATCATATTGATCGATAAGTCCAACTAGTGCTTCTTTCTCTGGTGTAACATTGATCTTTGACTTAAACTTATCGAAGATCAACTTTGTGTTGGATGAGTATGGCGTTACAATAGCTTTGGCCTTAGTATACACATTAGCAAACTTAGAATGTGTCTCATGATGGTCAACTACTACTACATTGTCACGGTTAATAGCTATAGCTTGCTCTTCGTTGAGGGATAGATCACATACAAAGATCTTATCGAAGTGGTCTAATGTATTCCAACGATTTTTAAACTCATTTAGGATACGAAACTCAGAAGTCTCAACAATGATTATTTCGTGACCGGCAAATACCTCTTTCAAGAGTAAGGCACTGCCTGCTCCATCAAGGTCTGAATCAGTAAAGATAAGTATGTGCACGTATATACTTAATGCACTCTAAGAATAAATCAACTCGATGCAAATGCAGCTAGTGAGGATAAAGTATTATCATCTTCAAGATCATCTACATCATCTGCTTGCTCAATAGACAGCGTAGAGTAGTCAATACGCATAGGCTGAGTCATACCTCGTGGACCATATCGGTTCTTCATCATACCTAACCTAATAATACCTAAGTCTCTATCCTCATCGTTCTGAAAGATAGATAGTATAACATCAGCAGTAGCAGCCAAGCCAATAGATTCAGAGATAGTAGCGAGGTCTGGGTTATCTTGATCGAATCCAGCTCTATTCAACTGAGTAGCACTAATAATAGGGCAATTGAACACGTAGCTAATGGCTCTCACTTGTTCAGTAACATTCTTAATACGCTCATAGGAATTATTACCAATAGGGCTATGAATGAGGTTAAGGTAATCAATAACAATTGCATCAAGATGAATACCTTGATCAGTAAACTTCTTAGCAAAGGCCTTAATAGTATTAGGAGTAATAGTCGAAGGTGGAAACTCTTTGATGTATACATTACCTTCACCTTCAGTCATAGCAGCTCTCAAAGATGCACCATTAACTGCCATCTCCTTCATAGGAATCTTAGATACATGAGTACAAATACGTCTTGCATATAGTAACTCAGACATCTCAAGAGTAACTAAGAGAACATTCTTACCTTGATTAGCAATATTAGCTGCTACATTACCGAGGAAGATAGACTTACCAATATTAGTCTCACCAGCAAAGACATACAATGACTTACCATCTTTAATAAAGCCACCATCAAGAGAGTCATCAAGCCATTCCCAGCTTGACGGTATCTTATCTTCTACTGTAGTAAGGTCTTCGATAATATCATCGATGTTATCCTTAACACTAAGTCCTAAGTCAGTAACAAGACTAATATTACAACTCTTCTCAAACTTATCCAAGATAACTGAGGTATCTACTTCACCAGCTGATATAGCCTCAGCAGATTCCATCATAGTACAATACACAGCCTTCTCTTTAAGGAACTGCTCCGTATTCTCAATAAGCTCATCCTTATCGATACCCTTATCAATCTCAGCAAAGCTACCTACTAACCTTCTAAAGGTCTCCTTAAGCTGATCAGTAACTAAGTACTGCTTAATCTCAGTAGTAGTAGGAAGCTTGTTACGAGTCTCATTAAACTCTTTGATGATAGTAAAGATATCAGATATGTCTTTACTCTTAAAGAACTCCGGCTGAACATTATCAGCAATGGTACTAAGATAACCGCTATCAGTTAGCGCGTTATACATAAGTACGTTTTCGAAGTAATCTAAATCAAGCTTAGCCATCGTAATCAGTATAGTAAATTAGTCGAAGTAATCAACTATATCTTTACTGTCTTACCAACATACTTTTTGTACTTCTTAAGGAACCACTTTTGACCGTTAGTCCAGTCTTCAGTGAATTCTCTCAAGCCAGGTGAAGCATGAGTAATATAAGCATCCACAACACCACATTTGAACCCCTTAAGTGAGGCATCAAGTGTATAAGCAAGGTCATAGAAGTGGAAACCGGCAGGGCACTTCTCATCGAATCGAATCTTCTTGAAGACCTTCCTCGATATAGCAAGGAATACACCATCCATGATAAGAGCTTGGTGTGGATAAGGACCAAAAGCGGTCATTGACTTCTTACAACCATACATTAAGTGAGCAACAGCACCATGTAGGTTACCACCTTGCATACCACCACCCATAAGATGCCATAGAGCTGGCTCTTGAACCTTGAGTTGTGAGGCACCAGCTACTCCTAAGACATCATACTCTTCAAAGTGCTTCTTTAGCTTCTCGTAATCAAAGTTTTCAAGGATGATATCATCGTGACATAGAACAATATGGTCCATGTTCTCTTTGATAGCAAAGTCAATTGCCTTGTTGTATACCTTCTGTAGTGAATCGGTATTGTTCTCTTTAAAGAAGACTTCTACCTCATCACTCTTGGTTTGGTGCAGTAGGGTATCTTCTTTCTTACCCTTTGTTGCTGCACATATAAATAGATTGTTGTTCATTATAGGAATAGGAATGGTGACTCATGCTTGAACTCACCTACTTTATTAAACCTTAGTGTCTTTTTATTGAGGCGTCTAATCTCACCCTCTTTAAGTTCTTTATACTTCTTACCAGGCATGGTGGAGTAGCAACCTTTATCGTTATAGTGTAGTATGGATCCTACTCTTGCAATGTATACTTCGTTAGTATCACAATCAATAACAGATACAGCAAAGGAGCCTTGACACTCTTCAAGTGCTTTACGAATATAGGTAACAGGATTAGTTCCTTTAGTCCTATCATCCTCCATGAACTTCTGAATCAAGTTAACAATCAAAGATGTATCAACTGGATTCTCAATATAAGGGAAGAATCTATTGCGTAGAGCATCTTCATTAGTCAATACCCCATTATGGAATACCATAAACGACATTGTATCGAATGGATGCGATGTCTCATAAGCCCAATCTCGCATTGCTGAGGTAGGAGCTTGTACGTGACCGCAATTGTAATTAGATTGCTTAGAACCCTTTGTATTATTCCAGTCAATCTCACCTTCCTTCTTCATGATGAACTGGTCATCATAAGTAAGTTGGACAAAACTACTTGCGAACGTACCCCTATTCTGGTTAGCGGTATACAATACCTCTAACATAGACTTATCAGGAGCTCCAAAAATAGCACACATACAGTAATATATAGTCTATTTCTATAGCTTTGCAAGCTTGATGTTCTGCTCCTTACGATACTTAGCAGTTAGTTCTTTACTCTCCTCTTCACGTCCATAGTAAAGTCGAAACTCTTTTGGTATACGCCAGAAGAAATCCATTGCACCAGTCTCTTCATGGAAGGCGAATGTATAGTGAGGATACATGGTACCATCAACATCGATCCACTTCTTACGCTTCTTTTTAGTCTTCTCAATACCAAGATTCTTTAGAGTAGTTCTACCTAGCCCCTTCACCTTGAATAGGTCGTCACTACTACGGAATGGACGCATACTTACGATATTCTTAGCAGTAAGCTTACCAACACCTGGTAAAGCTCTAAGCTCTTTATCATTGAACTTATTAAAGTCCTTGTAGGATAGCTTCGTTTCTTCTTTCATCTCTATTATTATATGCTAGTTCCTTATAATTTGCAACTTTTTAAGGTAATCCAATAGGTTGGCTATAAATATAGTTATGAGTTCCTTAAATAACCTATTCAATAGGGTACAAATGCTTGAAGAGGGGAAGGGGAAACCGTCTGCCATTTCAAGAGTTGCACCGGTCTTCAAGAATGTAAACAAAGATATGACAGCAGCTGGTATGTCAGCTTCATCACGTGATGCTATGTTGTATGTAACAAGAGTGTTATCTCGCCTTGACATCATTAGTCCAGATGTCTATGAGCTGACAATTAAGGGTCAACATAAAGATCGTATGGAGAAGATCATGACTATCCTTAAGACGAAAGAGGATGAAATCAATGCAAAGGAAAAAGAGATTGTTGAGTTCATGAATAAGGATTTGGATAACTTTACTGCAGGTGCTGGTGCAGATCGTGATCGTACAGAAAAGTATAAGGAAAAGGCAAAGGAGATCTCACAAGAGATTCAGAACATTAAGGCTGGTAAAGAAGCAGATGATGCTCTTCGTGATATTGTAAAGAAGGCTGATGATGACATTCTCGATTCTCTCCAGTTTGCTGGGGATGATGATACAACAATTATTGAGATTGATGCAGGTAACGCAGCCAATGTTGAAAATGTACGTTCTGCTATTGAAGGAATGGCTAACGAATTGGGTGTTGAAGTAACTGGCAATACAGTTGAGTTTTCAGTAGATGCAGGTTCTCAAGTCGACCAGATGGTTAAGAAGAACGGTGTTGCTGGAACAGAGGCATTCTTTGCTAAACACTTTGAAGGTGAATATCCAGTTACAGTTTCTATTATTCCTCCTGCTGGTGCAGAAGAGAAGGCAAAGATAGCTGATACAGTTGACGCTCTCAGTAAGAAGCCAGAAGGTATAGAAGGTAGAGAGCACCTCGCAAGTGTTAGTGCTGCTGCTGATAAGTTTTTAAAGAGCCGTAATATAGAAGATGCAGAAGGTAGTGTTAAGCATGAAGTGCTTGCTGCTATTGAAGCTGGTGCTGGTGATGAAGGTGAATTTGGACATAAAGATGCTGGTAAGGCTCACTCAGCACAACAGTTAGCTGCTCAGTATAAAGAAGATGGTGATGATGAAAGAGCTAGTATTGCTAATAACCTTGCACAATACTTTGCTACACAAGCCAAGTTTGAAGATGCCGAGACCGAAGATGGTGAGTATGAATTGGATGATGAAGCTCGTGAGATGCTCATGAGAGCTGAAGACATTCTCGGTAACCTTGAAGATCAAGGTTTTGATGATCTTGCTGCTAATGGTATGGATGGTGCTGAGGAAGAGAATCCTGAAGCTGAAGGTGATCTTTATAACTTACAAGATCAAGGTTGGACACAAGGTTCTGCTGCTTGGCATCTCTCAAGAGACATTGTACGTCATGGTCGTAAAGCTATTCCAGCAACAGAAGATTACGAGACTATTAAAGAGAGTAAGTATACTACTACTGACAGCCTTTTGGACATCTATGCTGACGTTAAGCCAATCGTAGAAACAATCGTAGAGAGTACAACCGTTAATGAAAATGGTCAAACCTCTCACACTCAACAGTATATTGTTGAGAAGGCTGAGGCCGCTATTGAAGAAGTTTACACAAATCAATATCTTACAGAACAAAAAGCATCGGACTCATTGCTTGTTTCTAAAGAAGAGAAAAGTGAAAGCTTCAAAGAGCGTTATCAGCCAAAGACAAGCTATCAGCTTGAAGAATTAAGACGTTATGGTCTTTAATACATAACACACATATTGAACTCATATATAAAAAGAACTCCAAGGGCAGAAATGCTCTTGGAGTTCCTTATTGACATTGTGGGAGTTAAATCTTCTTACAGCCTTTAGCCATATACATCTCACTAAGCTTATCTTGCTGTACATATTGAATAGGGTCTTGATAGCCTGCATCAATAAAGCCTTTGACTCTCATACTCGAGGATGGTGTAGTAGCATCAGCCAATCCATCTTTCCTATTAGAGTAACAAGTCCAAGTCTTACCAAAGTCTACTCCAAGACGTACACCCTCTTCAACAATAGCTTCTTTAGACATAGTAAGTAATGGTGCATCGATAGTAATTCTATTCTCTCTATTAAGAGCAATCAAAGCATTCATAGCACTAACGAATTCATTACTACCATCCCAATAACCAGCAAGACTATCAACCTCAGCAGCACCATACCAGACAGTATCAGCACCTTTAGCTTCAGCATAAGCACAACCAATAGTATTGAATAACTGATTACGGAAAGGTACATAGCTTACTGGTTGTGCATCACCAGCAATCTTACTAATATCAGGGTTATCGATATCAGTATTAGTTAGAGATGAGGTAGGAGCAAGATACTTAATAAACCCAACATCGGCTACATAGTGAGTGATAAGAGTATCAGGTGACTTAGCTTTTACAGCATCAATCTGACCTTGGACACAATCAATCTCTCTAACATGACGCTGACCATAGTTATATGTAATAAGGTGAATCTCTTCAAAGCCTTTATCTACAGCCATATGCAGCAGGACTACAGAGTCCATACCACCACTAATACTAAGTACTAACTTCTTACTCATCACCCTTAGTATAGAGGCTTATATCACCATTTTCAACTTTTTTCCGCTCTTCATATGTAGAGACAGCACGACGATAGAACTCCTGCTTAACACATTCAAGTACTCCAACTACTGTATTGTATTGAGCATAGCCTTTCTTCTTTTGACCATTAAGATATATCTCAATGAGTTCATGAATACGGTAGTTGAGGTCACCCTCATGGGTAAGACCTGACTTTTGTCTATCCTTTTCGTTGATATATGGCATTTAGTTTTTAGGGTTTTGTGTTTGAAAGAATGTAGCTAAGGAATCGTAACGTGGACGAATCTTAGAGTTAAGTTTCTTACCAAGTCCTGGAATAAGGAAAGGAAAGATACCATGGAATAGTGCAATTGGCACTACCATAAGGTGTAAGAAGGCAAAGAACCAAGCACAGCATAGGTGCTCTACGTAGTTAAGGTTACTCTCTTTGAGGTGTCGGGTGATAAAGCTCATGTCAGCATTATAGGCTATTGACTCTGTTAATCAACACTCGTAGTTGACCATAGTTGAGTCTATTGAACTTAAGAACCAAGCGAGGCTTATCAGCAAGGTCAGGTCTATTCTCTTCTTCTACAAATGCCTTACGTTGAGTGATAGGATGCCCATCACAAATTGCCTCAGCAAACTCAATGTTAAGGTTGTTCACTTCTTCTTTACTAAGTTTCTTATTAAGACGAAGTATAAGGTTGTCTTCAATGAATCTATATGAGTGAAAGTTCTTATAGAAGTTAGTAATCTCTTCTACTGCTTCTACTACATTGTCTGTAACCTTATAGAGGTTAAAGTCTTCACCACTGATAGTTCCATTACCGTGAAGTTCCTTTCGTAGTACAGCATCTACACTACGCCAATAGGAACCACCTGGTCTATCAAGTAGTATGATTGGGTGTAAGGAACACTTACCAGTTTGAACAAGAGTAAGTACTTCAAAGATCTCATCCCAAGTTCCAAAGCCACCTGGCATTGCTACTGATGCATGTGCTTCTCTAATGATAGATACCTTACGAGTGAAGAAGTAGTTACACTCATAGAACTTCGGGTCACCTACAAGTTGTGAGTGAGTTTGTTCGAAGGGTAATGTAATACCGAGTCCGAAAGTATTGTCTTTACCTGCAGCATTATTACCTGCTTCCATAATACCTGGACCACCACCTGTAATAGTCATCCAATCCTTAGCAGCCATTGCTTTAGAGAAGATCTCAGTAGCAATATATGCGGGGTCATCTTTAGATGTTCTTGCCGAACCAAAGATAGTTACTTTACGTCTATCTTTATAGGGTGCAAACATCTCACATGTATGTTCGAGTTCCTTCATAGCCCTATTTAGCATCATGAAGTCAGCTCGTTGTACAGGTCCAGTTGCTACTCGTACTGCAGTAGTCATCATCTCTTTAAGATGATTTGGGTTATCGCAATCGACACTCTCCACGAGCATCGCAATAGCCTCATCGGTCCGGTCATCTCCGGTAGTACCAATATGTCTCTTAGCCATAGTTAATCTTTTTTGTTACCTTAAGTATACCATCTGAATAACTTATATCAACTAAAAAGAGGTACTTAAGTTGCCCTAAGTACCTCTGTAAGAAAGTTATAGTTCCTTTACTGCTTGTCTAATGCTTCGTCAACAAGAGTTGGCTTTACTTCTTCTACTACCTCTTCATCAACCTCATCAGGCACTTCACCTTCTTCGCCGCCACTATAAGCCCACTCAGTCTTAATCTTCTCTTCAAGTACTGGAAGGATAGTATTCTCCCAAAGGTCAATATCCTTACGGAAGTTCTTATAGTAACCAATCTTCTTACCATCAGGGAGCTGATATGTAGAACCAGTCTGAATAACAGCACCAACACCTACAGCAAGGTCAAGGAGACCATAGTAACGGTCAAGTCCAGTATGGAATGAAAGGAACATTTCACCTTGAAGGTACTGCTTAATGAATCGATTCTTACGAGTCAATGCTCTAATAAGAATACCAGCATAGTTCTTCTGACCTACAGCAGTTTCAGCATCCATAGTCTTACCACCATCACTCTTCATAGGCTTACGAGCCAACTGAACAGTTACTGAGGGAAGATATACAATAGACTTACCACCAGGCATATGCTTCTCAATAGAAGGGAACATTGCTGCTGGATCATCATAAACATGGTTAGTAGCAAGTACTGTAGTCTGGGTAGTAGCACCAAGGTTAGTACAAGTCTGCATAAGAGACTTCATAGCACGAGCCTTTGATCCCATATCAGATGCGGTACTCTCTTTACCCATACGGCTATGCTCAAGTTCTGATTGAAGGTTACCAAGTGAGTCAATAGCTACAATGAACTTACCTTCAAGACCTTTCTCCTTAACTGAAGTAAGGAACTTATACAAAGCGTTACGGGTCTGCTCAATAGTCACACAAGGAACATATTTAACCTTACTAATATCAAGTCCGATACGTTCAGCACCTTCTGGATCAACTGCATTCTCAGTATCAAAGATAACTGGAATCAAACCCTCTTTCTGGGCATTGGCTAAAATCTTAAGAACAAACAATGTCTTACCTGTCATAGACTCTCCACCAAGCATTGTTACTCGGCCTTTAGGAATACCTCCATGAATAGAACCTGATACAATAGCATTAAGAACATAACTACCAGTATCAATCCAACCACCTACTCGAGATAGAGTACTATCTTCGAGGTAAGTAGCGAAAGGGTTTACCTTATCAATAGAGTCAAGAGCCGCTAGGGTATCTTTATCAAAATTACTCATCCTATATATTATGGCTGCTTAGATAGCATAATCAACAGAAAAGGTGGGTGTAGGAAAAAACAACTAAACCTACACCCACCCAACCAACCAATGGAATGCGGTTGAGGAGAAATGTATAAGAACCTCAACCGCAATAGTATTTATAGCAGGACAAAAAAAAGGCTACCGGTTTCCCGATAGCCTCTGCTTCACACGCAAGATTGTTTATGCATCATCACCATCAGCACCGAAGAGCTGAATGACTTCTGGCTCTTCAGCAGGAGCTGCTTGTGCTGGAGCTGGGTTATTGATGGCATGATACTGTGCAGTAATTTGTGGAGTAAGCTTTACTGTGGAAGTAGTAATAGCTGCCTTATGGAAGGTCCACTCGTTCTTTTGCTTGTCACCATCAATGAACTCCATAAAGAGATAAGGGAAGGTTTGTACTTGAAGCTGACCATTTTGTGGGTCTGGCTGAACATGAACAATAACTGGGTTATTAAGGGTTAGAGTCTTGGCGGTATTACCGGTCTCGACTCCAACGACGGTACGACCTACTTGATCGACGATTGCGATGATTTCTTTTTGATCACTCATTACCTTTATAGTATGGATGCTCTCTACAGATAATCAACTACTTGATTAAAAAAAGTTCCTTATTAAATATGTGTATGCTTAATCCAAATGCTGGTAAATCAATCTTTGTACAGATAGCATCTTTTCGTGATAGTGAGTTACTACCTACACTACATGATATGATTGACAAGGCTAACGAGCCTGAGCATCTTAAGATTTGTATTTGTTGGCAACATAGTGAAGAGGATGAGTGGGATCACTTAATGGAGTTTAAGGGTGACGATAGGTTTATCATTATTGATGTAGATGCTAAAGACTCTAAGGGGGTATGTTGGGCAAGGAATCTTATACAACAAGAGTATGATGGTGAAGACTTTACATTACAACTTGACTCACATCATAGGTTTGTTGAGGGGTGGGATACCGAGCTAAAGAATCAAGTACTACAACTACAACTACATGGATATGAGAAGCCATTGATTACTGGCTATATGACAGCCTACCATCCATCACAACCTAAAAATGAATGGTCAAGTGATCCATGGCAAATGCGCTTTGATAGATTCACTCCAGATGGTGTTGTGTTTTTTAGACCAGATGGTATACCTAACTGGCAAGAAAGAACAATGCCTGTACCAGCAAGGTTCTACTCTGCTCATTTTTGCTTTACATTAGGAACTTTTTGTGAAGAAGTTCCTCACGATCCAAGATACTACTTCCATGGTGAAGAGATTACTATTGGTGTTAGAGCTTATACATATGGCTATGATTTGTTCCATTCACACAAGTTGGTTTGCTATCACGAGTTTAGTAGAGACTATAGACCAGACAAGCACTGGGATAGCTATAGTAAAATTACTCAACACAATCAAGATACATATAAGTTAATGAGGGGTCTACTCGGTATTGATGGTGAGTCACTATCTAAGAAAGAGACATATGGAACTTATGGTCTTGGTAATGTTCGAACTATTGCTGATTGGGAACAATATGCTGGTGTTAGGTTTAATGATAGAAGTGTTAAGCAACCTACTATTGATGGTGAGTTACCCCCAGTAGATAAGGAACTTTCATTTAGTAGAATCTTTAAGCATTGTATTGATATGCATCAGAGTACTCTAGAGGATATTGAATTTGTTGCTGTCATACTAAAAGATAAAGATGGTAACGATCTTTATAGACAAGACTATACAGCTGAGGATGTAACTGCTTGTACAAATGGAACTACTGTTAATCTTTGGATTGATGCACCAGTAACAGCAAGACCGGCTGAATGGATTGTATGGCCTAACAACGGTGAGTGGTTAGAGCGTAGGAGTGGCACTCTATAGGAACAGGATTAAATAAGTGCATGTACGAAAGTAGCACTATATTTATTCAAATTGCTTCTTACAGAGATAAGGAACTAAGACCCACTATTGAAGACCTTCTCAAGACTTGTAGGTTTCCTAATGCTCTACATATATGTATTTGCCACCAACACCATCCAAAAGACAGATGGGATCACTTGGATGAGTATCAAGATGATCCTCGATTTACTATTATTGATATTGACTCTCGTAAAGCTAAAGGTGCTTGCTGGGCTCGTAATAGAATACAACAAGAATATAAAGGTGAGGACTTTACCTTTCAGTTAGACTCGCATCATAGGTTTGCTGATAACTGGGATGTAGAGCTTAAGAAGATGTATGCTCAATGTAAGCTTAATGGTTCTAAGAAACCTCTCATTACATCTTACATACCAGCTTATGATGCTGATACAAATGAACCTATTGACAACGAGCCATGGACATTAAACTTCAACTACTTTGGTCCAGAAGGTCCATTACATACATTACCTGCTACATTACCTGGCTGGGAGAGTATGGGTGGTCCTGCTAGGGCAAGATTCTTCTCTGCTCACTTTGCTTTTGCTGATGGCGCCTTTAGTAAGGATGTACAACATGACCCTGAGATGTACTTCCATGGTGAAGAGATTAGTCTTGCTGCAAGAGCATTTACACATGGTTATGATTTATACCACCCACATAAAGTTATAGCTTGGCATCACTATGGTAGAGAAGGTAATCCTAAGCATTGGGATGATGCTAAGAAGTGGGGTGAAGCTAATCAACATTCTTATTCAAGGGTTCGAAAGCTATTTGGTATTAAGGGTGAGAAGTTTGCTAAGGGTGAGTGTAAGAGGAAGTATGGCTTTGGTAAGGTTCGTACATTAGCTGAGTATGAAAAGTATGCAGGAGTTCGTTTTAAGGATAAGACTATACAACAATATACACTAGACAATAAGCTTGCACCTAACCCTACTATTGAGAATAAGAAAGAGTATAAAGATTCATTCAAAGGTTTCTTTAAGCTATGTATTGACTTAAGCTTTGATCAAGTACCGAGTGATGACTATGAATTTTGGGCAGTAGCTTTCTTTAACGATAAAGGTGAAGAGGTATATCGTCAAGATGCTGATAAGGATGAGATCAAACGTTTGAAGTCTAATGAAGAGACTTATGTTAAGCTTTGGAGATCATTTGCTACTACCGAACATATTGTTAAGTGGAGAGTATGGCCATGTAGTGAGAGTAATGGCTTTGAGGATGCAATAGAATCGAGTATAGGATGAAGACATTACTACTAACATCTATTTACACTAAGCTTTGGGGTACTGACTTAGGTGGTAGAACGAGTCGTGATCATCACTACAAGTGGTCTTTACTTAATATACTTAATACTAAACCTACTAAGGTAGTATGCTTTACAAGTGAAGAGGAACTACCAGAGCTTGAGGCTTGGTTCTACCATGTACAAAAAGTAGATAAGGAACTTCTTGAGTTTAGAGTATACGATCTTTATAACTGTGAGCACTATGACTTAATACAAAGGAACAAAGATGTAGAGTTCGTTAAGAGTCATGATAGGTGTCATGAGATACAATATATGAAGTTCTTTTGGTCAAAGCTTATTGAAGATAGGCATGACTATGATAGGATGTATTGGATTGATGCTGGTCTATCACATGGTGGTCTATTTCCAGAAGAGTATATGATGGGTGATCAATGGGAGAGGCATTTCCTTATTAGGCTCTTTACACCTGAGTTACTATCTAAATGGAGTAATGCATCAAAAGACAAAGTCGTTATGTTCTCTAAGAACAATGATGGTAGGTACTTTTGGTCTCAGACATTACCTCAATCATATTACAATGAGTATGATAGATCAAGACATATCATTGGTGGTATGTTTGGTGGTACTCCTCAAGCTTATGATGAGCTTACTAACCGCTTTGAAGAACTCTTACTTACTCTATTAGATAAAGAGAATGAACTCTACCATGAGGAGTTAATCTTATCTTGTATGGCTGTTAACACACCAGAAGAATATAACCTACTTAAGTTCGATGATTGGTATGCTCGAGATGAATGGGCTAATGAGAACATCGACAACATTTTATTTTACCATCTATTTATATGAACACTACTATAGTATCTGGTCTCTGGGACATTAAGAGACACAATAGAAGCTTTGATCACTACATCGAGGCATTCGAAAAGTTCCTATCTATTGATCAACCCATGTATCTTTATGTACCAGAAGAGTTAGAGGACTTTGTATGGCAATATAGAAGTCCTGAGAATACTCATGTTAATATCTTTGGCTTAAATGATGTTAAGAGAATGTATGATCCATTTTGGGATAAGACTCAAGAGATAAGAACATCGGATGAATGGGTAAAACGTGCAGGTTGGTTAGAAGATTCACCACAATATAAGCTCGAGTACTATAACCCTATCGTACAATCAAAGATGTTTATGCTTAACGATGCGTCTATCTTTAACCCATTTGATACAGAGTACTTCTATTGGTTAGACGCTGGTATTACCAATACGGTTCCTGATGGTCACTTAAGGGATGAGCCTGTTTTAGATAGTTTACATAAGTATACTACCGAGGATGAGTTTATGTTCGTAGCCTTCCCCTACGAAGCAAATAACGAGATTCATGGCTTCGAATATCCCGCTATCAATAGTTATGCTGGTGATGATGTTAAGTATGTTTGTAGGGGTGGTCTATTTGGTGGACATAAGAAGGTAATAGGTAAGGCTAATGCTGAGTACTACTCGTTGCTTAGTACAACATTAGGTGATGGCTATATGGGTACTGAAGAATCTATCTTTAGTATTATGGCTCACCTTAATCCTTATACATATAGAAAGTTTGATATTGAGGCTAATGGCTTAATTGTAAAACTTACTCAAGACATTATTGAAGGTAATGCTAAGTTAGCAGAGCTTAATGGTAGCTTTGTTAAGAATCGATTTAAGACCGCGAAGGTAGTTCCAGACAATGTTACAAAGGAGCTTAAGACTAACTTATACATGTTGACGTTCAATATGCCCGAGCAGTTAACTCATACTATTAAGACAATGGTTGAGACTGAAGGCTTAATGACTCACCCTGCTAAGTATATCTTTGACAACTCAACTGATAAGGAAGCTATGCGAGCTAATCAAGCAATTGCTGAGATGCATGGCTTTGAGTATGTTAAGATGGATGGCAATATTGGTATATGTGGTGGTAGGCAAGCTGTAGCAGAGCACTTCGATAAGTCTGATGCTGACTACTATCTATTCTTTGAAGATGATATGACCTTTAATGGTCCTGATCAAGCAGGTGAAGTTTGTCGTAATGGTTTTAGAAAATACATACCTAACATCTATGAAATTATCCATAAGATTGCTTATGTTGAGGACTTTGACTTCTTAAAGATGTCCTTTACTGAGGTATACTTCGATAACGACAATCAATGCTCTTGGTATAACGTTCCTGATGATGTTCGTAAGGAACATTTCCCTAACTACCATAAGCTTCCTGTTATGGGATTAGATCCTAACTGCCCAAAGACTGAATGGGGTACTATGAATACAATTGATGGTGTAGCTTACATTACTGGTGATGTATACTATGGTAACTGGCCAATGATTGTTAGTAAAGAGGGTAATCGAAAGATGTTTTTAGAGGAGACATGGGCACATCCACATGAACAAACTTGGATGTCTCACATGTTCCAACTAACAAAAGAAGGAAGGCTGTCTCCAGCGATCCTTCTTGCGAGTCCTATATGGCACGATAGAATTGTATACTACAATGCCGATGAAAGGGTTGAGAGTTAGCGAAGTGATGGTACTTGTTCAGCAAGCTTACGAGCATCCTCAAGTGCCTTCTGTGCTTTCTTTGATGGGGCAGTAGATGCTTCAGAGATATCTTCTAGTGCCTCCACGAGGGTAACAATTGCTTGTCGAGCTGCTTCAATTTGTGGTGATCCAAACTCTCCAGATCCTTTATCAGCACCATTTACTGTTTGCTTAACAACGCTTAGTACTGTAAGTACTCCTTTAAGTTGACCACGTTTAAATGCTGGATGTCCTCCTGGCTTGCCGTCGAGTTGTGGTTTGTCTAAGTATGATTCGCTCATGATTATATTTAATAAGTGTTATTGATTAATCAACTGGCTCTACTTTTAGCTGCCCTTCCTTCATCCAAGCCTCAACTTGTTCCATCAAGTGTGGTGGTAGAGTAACACGTTGTTGTGGTTCTGGTTGTGGTACACCTGCTTCATTATAGATGCGCTCTGCTTGTGTAAGTTCTTCTTCAGTAAGTGCTTTACGTGTTTCTGATTTACGTAAATAAGCAATACCACGTTTGTCGCGACTCATATCAATAATCTCATATGGGTAGTCAACCATAAAGCGGTACAATGGTACAAGTGTTTGCCATGGCCACCTTGGGTTAATGTCATCTACAAAGATATGATCAACACCATACTTATAAAGGTGAACTAAATCACTGTAAGCAACTGGTAGAGTATGACCACCATCCATCCATGCAGCAGAGTTCTTACTCTTATGACCTTCGAACTGCTCAACATACTGTGGCATTGTTACAGTAGAGTCACCTTCAATGAATGTAATGTAATCTTCACCATAGAACTCATTAACTGCTTCAACACATGGACGACTCCAATCATCACGACCAAAAGTAATTACTTCTACATCCGGAAGGAAGTCTTTAACAAAACCTGGAAAGCAACAAGCATTAGTTCCAGTCTCAATAACAAGCTCTGGATTAATTTCCTTTAGATACTTCTTAAGAAACTCAGTCTGAATAGGCGCAGTATCATCATCAGTAACTAGAAGAAGGTTACCTTCATCACTATGATCAGGGATATGCTTCTGTAGTACTTCAATAAGCTTTGGGTTAACATCCATACAGACATTATAACCTAGCTTATATGGAAGTCAACTAACCAAATAGGTCAAAGAGCTCAGTCTTAACGTTCTCAGTAGGCTTACGAATAGCCCAACCTACAGAGTCATAGAAGCGAGCAATGGACTGGAAGAGAATCTTATCAAACATCTTCTCGTAGTCGATCTTAAACAGTTCATTGAACTCCTCAGGCCATTCATACTTGAACCCCATAGAGCTAACACCATATTTATTAGGAGTCTCAACATACATAAAGCGAACCTTATCACCTGAACCAAGAGACTCATACTTATTACCAGTATTAAGCTCATCACACATACGGTTATAGTAGTATGCAGACTTAGCATGCACTGGCATACCCTTAACGGTTTCCCAATCACGACATTGCACAGCATGCTTCTCGTAACCCTTAACACCCATAACGAAAGCAATCTCCTCAGGAGCAAGAGTCTTGAAAGTATCATACGCTTCGTTGAAGATCTTATTAGTCTTACCCAAGTCCTGAGTAGTAAGCATAGTCTCAATGATACCCTTAGCATAAGGCTTAATAGCATCGGGCATAGTAGTACGAACAACTTCGACACCAGTATACTTGAACTTATTCTCCTTGATACCCTCATCGTCTAGGATATGCATAACATAACGCTTCTTCTGAATGAAAGTAGCAACGTCAGCAATCATCTCACGCTTGAATACGAAGCGAGGGTCACGAGTCAATAGAGCCTTACGAGCCCAAGAAGTAATACCCTCGTTAAGGTAGTCCTCAATCTCCTGAATCTTGTCATAAGTCTCTTGGTGAACAAGAGCATCGTCCTTAGACTCCCAGAACTTAACACCGTTATCGATCAAAGGCTTGATAGAGATATAAGATGAGTCAGTATCGTTATAGACAATACACTCTTCTAGGTCACGTTCAGAGATGTTATCAGAGCCAACCTCATCACGCATAAAGTCCTTAAGCAACTCATTCGAATGCTTAATAACAGCCTGACCAGTTAGAGTAACACTAGCAGCAATATCATCGTCACCAATAGGAGCATTCTTATTACCCATATACCCATAGCAAGAGTTAATCAGAATCTTGATAACCATCTGTTGAGTATTGAGACGTTCGACTTCGTACTTGAGATCGGTGTTATCAGGCTCTTTCTTAAGCCTTTGCATGTTAGTAAACAAGCCTTTCTTAATCTCAACACGCTGGTTGTAATAGTACTCAAGGAACTCAGGAATGATGCCTTGCTTCTTCTGACTAAACAGGAAACCAGCTTTCGATAGTGCGCATTCCTCGTCTTTAAGGAACTTTACGAAGTCAGGCTTTGATAGTTTAAACAACCTACCTGAGGTATGTTGGATGGTAATCTGATCACCATCTTTCTTCTCAATCTTACCCACCTTAGTCTCAGGTGAAGTATTGAGAGAGATCATAACGTTAGGGTATAGAGAGTTAGCATCAAAGGATATGATGTTCTCCTTGAACCCACGCTTAGGCTCAGCAACATAAGCACCTGGGTTCTTATGATCTTTGTTACCATTACGAACAAACGTTGAGATAATCTCACCACGCTCACGAGCTCTTACAGTTAAGGCACCATTAATAACACCAATCGTACCCATAGCACCTTCCATGGTAGTAAGACCAACATATGATAGCATACGTAGTAGAGGAATGTATTGAAGCTTCTCTTCTAGTTCAACGAGAAGGTTAACATCCTGAACGTTGTAGTCAATAAACTTATTCCAGTCCTGATCGGCAAGTTCGTGAAGAGCTAAGCCTTCGTAATCGATCTTCTTCTGACCTAACTCAAGTTCACCGATAGAGTCAAGCTTGTATGATGGACGTAACTTAAGACAGAAGCGCTTATACACGTCAAGGTAGTCAAGGTTAGCGACACCATCGAAGTAGTACCGCTTCTGCTCACGACCAAAGCTACCCATACGCATACGAAAGTAAACATTACGCAAAGGTGAGAGACGATCAACGTACTCTTGACCTAAGATACGCTCCATACGATTAACGATGTAAGGTATATCAAAGCCTTCAGAGTTCCAACCACTGATAATATCAGGATGTTGCATCTCGATATACTTAAGGAAGGCAAGAAACATATCACGTTCAGTCTTACAGTAATGATAGATCATATCATCACGACCCTCGCCAGTATACTCGTGAATACCAAACGTATTGAACTTTTTACTAAAGTTATCCCAGACAGTAATGACGTTACATACGTGAGTAGGATCGTCTACGTCAGGAAAGGTATCGACAGAGTAAGTCTCAATATCAATAAAGCAATACTTAATGTCATGCTGGTTGAACTCAGGCTTCTCATTCTCACCACCATAAGCGTCTAGCAAGTACTGCTGAACAGGCGGGGCATTCTCAAAGACACGCTTGACACCAGAGTCGTTAAGGAACTTATAACGACCATAACCATTCTGGAATGAACGTTTCTTAACCTTAGTACCAAAGATAGAGGTTTTATCACCTTGCGGATCTTCTACATAAAGGTAAGGCTCGAAAGATACCTCACGTCGAACTCGATCACCATCTTCGTTCCAAGCAAACTCTGTGATCGTACCTTCACGACCATTGTAGACTACGTTTCTATACATCTATGTTAATTATACTAGAGTTCCTTAAGGGTTCCAGCGCTTAAGGTACTTTCTTTCTGGTGAACCATATGGAGTCATTAATGCTTCCATTCGGCAACCGATGTTATCATCATTCTCAAGTCGACGAGTAAGACCATACTCACGAAGCTTAGGAGTATTAGCAAAGTACCTCTTACGATTCTTGTAGTTAAGAATCCAATCCATCCTTTCCTCAAGTTCATCGGCATCTTTGAACTTAAGATCATCAGGTGCAGTAGAGTAAGTATGCATATCTTGACACAAGCAAGGAATACCAAGGGTAGCTGCTTCAACAAACTTAATATCTGACTTAGAGTTATTGAAGTTGTTAACAGTTAATGGAGCAATCATTAGCTGAGCATTAAGACCAACAATAAAGTTAGGATACTCAAGTAGACTCTTCCATTGATAGAACTCAATCTTACCGCTCTTAACAAGATCAGTCAATGGTGGTGGGTAAGCTCCTACAAAGATCCATTGATACTTATCAACCGTCTTACGTACAAGGTCATTAACATGACTAAAGTCATCTTTACCACCATTCTTATTACCTACATCGTAATGAGCTCCAGAACCCGTATACAAAACTCGAGGCTTTCGCTTATTAGACTCGAAGTTACGTTGAATAGTTGTTTGATCATAAAGGTATCCCATCCAGTTGAATGGTACAAAGTTAGGAATGACAGTTACGTTTTTATTCGTAAGCTTAGATTGGAATAAGGTCCGCATAAAGTCACAAGTGAGAGTAATCTCATCTGCCATATCCATAATCTCAATACAGTTAGCACGAACCTCTGCAGTATCAAATGCAAACTTGAACTTATTGTAGTCAGGAATCTCTTCCCTAAATACAACATCATCAACCTCATAGATGATCTTAAAGCCATGCTCTTGTTGAACCTTCTTAAGGTGCTTAGTAAACTCAACTTGTGACTTAGACGCCTGACGCTGAAGAGTAACTGCCTTTACACCAGCATACCAACGAGGGTCAGCTACCATTGCAGTAGTACTTTGACTAATACCACGCTGAGTCATATTGATTACATTCTCAGGCCAAATTAAACGCCAATGACCACACCCTGAATAGTCAGCAAGGTAGTTAATAAAGCGAGGCATAGTAGCCTCACGAGGTTGAGGGTTTTGTTTAACAGGTGCTTTAGGTCTTGCACCCGGTAAAGGTGAGCCAAAGGGCTGTGGAAAAGGGTTACTACCAATCATTGAAGATATTATATCCTACTCTTCAAGATAATCAACTCGGCGACTAATACCATTTTCCTTTTCCATGAAAATAACTTCACCAGTAACAGCCTTAATAGATTCCTTACGGTGAGATATAACAATAGAGCACTCATCGAGCTCTTCAGTACGTTCTTGAAGTATCTGAGTTACAAGCTCAATACCTTTCTCATCGAAGGAAGAGTCAAACAACTCATCATAGATAGCAATGTTATACTTAACACCACCTTGAAGCCTTCTCATATCAGAGAAAGTAAACAAGCAAGCAAGGTCAATAGACTTACGTTCAGCTCCAGAGAAGTTATGATAAGAACAAATCTTATTCTTCTCGTTAGTAATCTCTTCCTCGAAGTATTCGTTGAACATACAAATAGAGTTAGAGTCAAGCTTACGAAGATAAGTAAGAAGCTTACTATTAAGCAATTCAAGAAGCTTATTAACGATAAAAGACTTAACACCTTCCTCAGATACTACATACTTAACGATGTCAAGCTTGGATAAATCCTTTCTAAAATTCTCTACCTTAGATTCAACCTCACTTAGTCTCTTATTTGACTCAACAATAAGATCATCAAAGTCTGTATCAGTACTTTCTACTTGCTTAAGATCAATCTCAAGCTCATTAAGCCAATCATCAAGTTGAGTAATACGTTGTGCAATACTTTTCTTCTCTTGATTAGCAACCTTAGCAGAAGATAGTTCGTTATTCTTAGCTTGAATAGTTTGTTGTATCTTAAGCTTAATGTTATTAGCTCTGGTTACTGCCTCATTAACATCTTTGATCTCTTCACCAAGTTCTAAGAGACGTTTCTTAAGAGTCTCTTTTTCTTTCTCCATATGCTCAACATCATGAGCATCCATTGGTCGTAAACATACAGGACAAGTATCTTCATCAGTACCAATCTTCTGATATGACTCTTTACTATGCCTTAACTCTGCTTTCTTAGTACCAGCCTCAACACTTCTCTCAGTAATCTTATCATCTACTATAACAAGCTTACCTTTTAGTTCCTCAATATTAGATTCAATATCAGAAGTATCTCTATCTTGGAAAGAGCCTAGCTTCTCTGTTAGTCTCTCTTTCTCTGAGGTGTTATTATCCTTTCTCTCTAAGTATACTGACTTTTTATCTGCCCGCTTTAAGAGTGTAGCCTCCTTTTGGGACACATAGTTTCTATTCTGGTTCTTAACCTCAGCTAAAGTAGCTTGAACAATGTCATGCTCACGTTTTAGTTCGTTATACTCTACTCTAAGTTGAGTTAACATCTGTGAAAAGACTTCCATACCAAAGATGTCCTCGATAAACTTACGCTTTTCGATCTTAGACTTAGCCATAAAAGGAACAGCATTGTTCACGGTCATGATAACACAGTTCTGAAAGATAGAAGGAGTAGCAGAAGTTACATCGCATATAAACTTGTTAGTATTACCAATGCTATCACGTGTAACATCAACACCATCCTTGAATAGCATAACCTTTGATGGGTTAAGCATACGAATAACCTTATACTCAATAGTTTCCTTACCAGTAACAACCTCAAAGTCTAACTCTACATGAGTTTTACCACCAGTAATGTTGTTAGGTATAAGATCCTTCTTAAGCTCTCTTAGAGTATCACCAAAGATAGCGAAGTATATAGAGTCAGCAATGGTACTCTTACCAATAGCGTTACGACGATCGGGCTTATCTTTATTAGCTCCAGTAATGACATGAAGTCCCTTACTAAAGGATACCTCAACAGGCTCTTCACCAACCGAAAGGAAATGCTGAATAGCTACTCGTTTAAAATTTACTTGTTTCATCGCTTACAACGCTCGTATAGACCAAGAGTATACTCGATTATAGACTTAGAGTTGTCTAAATCCATCGTTCCTATGAAGTCTTCTATAGCTTGCTCAACGTCAACACCTGACATGTCTTCGATATCCTCACGATCTTGAAGGATTCGATTAAAGTTAATATCATAATCAACAGACAGCTGTTCTGGAGCAAACTTATTGAACACATTCAAAAGGATATCCATATCATCCTGAGAAATATTCTTGTCTACTTTAAGCTTAACAATATTATTGTTTATTTTATTTTGTACTATTGGAGTTATATCTCCTTCTTCTACTAACTCGCTAAGGAATACCTTCTCATAGCGAGGTGATACTTTATTCTCAAAGAACTCATACTCCATAGAGTCAAGATCTAAGATATGATAACCTTTAGAGTTACCAGCATCACCGAAATCCATTTGGAATGGGTTACCACAATACAAGATAGTACCAGCACCGAACTGCTTCTCATGTCTTGTATGGAAGTGACCACTAATAGTGAGAGGTGCTTTCTTGAGAAGGTCTTTTACCTTAACTCCCTCTTCACAAAGTTTAAATCCTGTCATCTTAAAGGTCTCAACCTCAAAGTGACCAAAGATAACATCTGAGTCCTCAATAACCTTTGTAGGTGTATTCCAAGGACATAAAGATATCTTCTTATTGAATGCTTCTAGAGTCTGATATGTCTCTAGGATAGTTACATTCTTTCTATTCTTAAAGATAGACAATGAGTTAACATCTGTTCTATGCTTATAATAGATATCATGGTTACCGCATATAGCGATAAGATTAAAGTCGGCCATCTTATCAAGTATCTCAGCACTCACTTGTAGAGTATTAACTGAGATCTCAGAGCGATTGTGATGCCAATCACCCGCAAAGATAATATCCTCAATGCCCTTCGCCTTACACTCATCGACAAACCAATCAGCCCATTCAAGAGCGTATTGATGCCACTTAGTGCAGTTCGAATGAACACCAAGGTGAAGATCGCTAAAGATAGCAATCTTAGACTTTTTAATATTGGGAATCATCATCGATAGGCTTCACATAAACAGTACCATGAGTGTTATCTGGGTTACTCATATACTCTTCATAAACCTTTTCCTTATACTGCGTAATAGTAAGGTGATGCTTTTTCTCTTTCTTAATACGATTAATGAAAGCGTGGTAAGCAATAGTTGTGAAGTAGGAGAAAGGATTAGACTTAGTCTCAAATTTATACTTCTTATACTTAAGAGCAGCATACATTTTGATCAAAGCGTCACCAATCATATCATCTTTATAAGAATAGTTAATAAAAGACCCGTTATAGCTCAAGCCATAAGCAATCTTCTTAATATTTTCAGCCAAGTCGTCGGTCAAGACATCTGAGTCATAGTACTTTTGTAGACTCGCCTTGAACTCAGCAGGCTTAATATAATATTCTTCTTTAGCTGTTTTAGACATTCTACCTAATTATATCCTACCATTAAGAGATATCAACTTCTTTGTACTGGATCTTTTCCTTATCATATATAGCCATCCTCTTCTCACAATGAGCTTGACCATAGTTAAGTTTGTCACACATATCAAAGATGATTAGCTTGGACTTTGAGTCATGCTTACGAAGTCCTCGACCAATAGATTGCACAGTACGAATAAAGCTTTTACCTCCAGATGCAAATATGATGTTGTGAAGGTTCTTAACGTTAACTCCTGTTGCGAAGATTGCACTAATGGCAATAACTACAACATTAGTTTCAGTCTCCATTATTGCTTTTATCTTTTCACGTTCTTCGACATCGACCGACCCTTGAATGAAGTAGACTTTCTTACCATCAATCTTGTTAAGATACTCTTCAATAACTTCACCATGAGCAATATGATTGACCATGATAAGAGTATTATTAGGAAGCTTGCTAACAAGTTTTTGAATAATTGTATTTCTTCTATCATTGTTATAAATGTATTCAAGCTCATCCCTATAACCAGATGGACCGCTAAAGTGAGGTCTTGGGCTATAGTTAATGTTCATGATCTTAACATTCACATTAGTAAGGAAGTTTTCTAATCGAAGCTCATAAGAGTTCTTCTCATATATAACTGGTCCAAGCTTTCCTATGATTGACCATTTGTTGAGTTGATCTTCTGGAAGGGTTCCAGTAAATCCAAACTTATTAGGAGTCTTAATCTGTTGAACTATCTTTGAAATTTTATTACCTGCTGTTATTTTGTGACACTCATCAACTACTAACAAGTCAACATGTCTTAACCAATCATTCTCTTCAAACCTACTTTGAATGATACCAATGTTTGCAATGATTACATTAGAAGTGAAGTCGGGTTTAGTCTTTCCAGTCCATTTAGTGCACTTATAGTTAATGCCTACATTGATAAACTCATCAAACGTTTGAGTTACAAGACCTAAATCAGGTACAAGCATAAGACACTTGAAAGTTTCTGGGTCATTACTTGCTCTATAGAATTGCTCAATTAGAGCTGCAGTAGTAAAGGTCTTACCAGCACCAGTTCCAAGAACACAAGTACCAGTTCCAAGCTTAATTGCTTTTTGTATTACTTCTTCTTGATAGTTACGTAGAGTAAACTTAAAGTCAGTTACAATTTCTGTATCGGTTCCAACTTTAAGTGCCTTAGCAAGTGCAGGTGTAATATCAATTGGTTCATTTATCTGATTCTTAATTAGATATTGTCTAATCTCCCAATACAATCCAAGTTCACAAGCACCTGTAGGTGTTATAACATATTTTCTTCTTGGTGCAAAGCGACCATAACCTCTTGCAAACCTAGCTCCTGTATTCTCTACTGAGAAATGCTCTCGCATTGTATCAAACAACTCACTATCAGAGCATCTAATGAGAAGCTTAACTGGTTGCTTAGGTGTTGGCTTCTTTACATCAAACTGAATCATAGTTGCTCCATCTTCTGCAGTTCAACAATGTTCTTAATATCGAATCCCATCTGCGACATTGTCTTTTCGACCTTCTCAAGATACTCAATGATGAGATCAAGCTCCTTTATCTTAGCAGTTAGTGATGCTAATGACTCATGACGTTCAGCTGCTTGCTCTGCTGCTGATTGAGATAGCTTTACTGGTGAAGTTGCAATTACTTCCTTAGTAATGTTCTTTTTGAGCTGCTTCTTCTTCTCAAATGTAGCATTACGAGCAATCTTAGACTTAATAAGTTGAGCAACCCAATAATGCTTACGTGCAGGCAAGCGCATACTTTGCTCCTTAATGTTGAAATCGTCAAGTACAAGATCTTTACCAACCTCATCGATATACTTTAGTAGCAACTCCATATCATTAGTATAAATAATAGTATGGAAAAGTCAACTGGTAGATTTGCTAAACATTTCAAGAAGGTTCTTGAGGAAGCCATGACTGCTGGTGCAGGTGGTGCTCTTGGACCCAATGCTGGTGGTAATTTTGCTCCTAATGCTTCTAAATCTGGTGATACATACAATCCTGGCTCTGCTGTTATAGCGAAACCAATTGGTAAAGTACAATCACGCCTCGATAGTCCAAAGAAGAAGAAGAAAAAGAAGAAGAAGGCTATTAAGAAGGTAGTTAAAGTGGTAGATGAGGAGAATGAGGAGGTTAAGGTTGTCAAGGTAGACGATATCTCAGACTACATGTAGAATATGGATTTAGGTCACTGGACATGTGACGAGCAATGGGAAGATCTTCCTTTTGGCTTCGTGTATTTGATTACCAACACGGTAGACAATAAAAAGTACATTGGTAAGAAGCAAATCGAGAAGAAAACTAAGAGACCACCCTTGAAAGGTAAGAAACGTAAGAGAATTACTATAGGTGAGTCGGATTGGAAGACATATACAGGGTCATCTGACAAATTAAATGCAGATATCAAGAAGCTTGGTAAGAAAAAGTTTAAATTTGAGATAATCTACAGTTGTGGTACTAAAAGTGAGCTTGCTTACATGGAAACCCTCTATCAGTTCCAAGCTGAAGCACTTTTACGTGAAGATTACTACAATGGTATCATGAATTGCCGTATTGGACGTGTAAAGTTTACTAAAAAGCCGCCAAAGCTGTTGCTTTCATGAAAAATGAGAGTATACTTAAATAAATAGTAAGTAACATGTTAGATTCTCCAACAAATCTTAATAAGCCCAAGCTTAGGAGCTATTTTGACATGGATGCCAATGTAGAATATGTGAATCTCGGTCCTTATCTTGATAGTTCGTTTCAAGAGTATCAATATTACGTTACTGAGAACGAGTTACATACTCTTAAGCAGAAAGAAAAGAACCAACTCGGTACTCACTTCATACTAAACCAGATTCTTATCATTTGTAAGATGTCTAAGCGTAAGAAGTGCTTCTATTACGAGGTGAATGATGAGTATACTGTAGAGAAGCTACTAGTTGAGCGTATATTCAAGGTGCTTCCATCTAAGATTATCTATGATGATGTCTCTTTTGAAGAGTTTATTATTGAGCAACGTGAGTATCAAGCTTATACACCCATCGATACAAGTATGATATCATGGAAGAAGTTTAAACAATTCTTAAAGAAGAACAATCTTACTATGATTGAGAAGAAATTTACACACGATATTAATGTTAAACTGTCACTGCTGCATTAAATATTGGTATGTCAAAGTTTCTAAGCCTTGTAGAGGAAAATACACCAGGAGAAGAGCTACCAGAGTCTCTTGCCGATAAGTTTCACCGTTTTGCAGATAGAGTTTCTGCTCTTGAAGAAGGACGTGACATCGATATTGACGAGTTACTTCTCGAGCTTAATGCTCTTAACGAAGAGCTTACAACAAAGGGTGGTGTACCTGAAGCAGAAGATTTTGAAACTCCAGCAATGACAAGAAAGCGTATTGGTAAGATGGAGAATGATAAGTCAATGCTCGGTAATGCTACAAAAGCTCTTGCTGCTGGTAAAGAGGTTAAGGCTGCATCCGATCCAAAGCGTCCATCACGTGGTATTAAGAAGATTGATAAGAGTATCGATAAGTTAGCAGGTGGTGTATCAAAGGCTATTGACCGTGTAACTAAATCTCTCAAATAATATGAAAACAGAAAGACTATTTAACTACTATACTTCCATCTTCAATGAAGAGGTTGATGGAGGATCCCCAGATGCTACTGATGTAGCTGAAGTACCTGCTGAGGCAATGGCTGCTGAGACAGATGAAATGACATCTGAAGGTGAGAAGTATCTCGTAGAGCTTCTCGTTAAGGCTTTCTTACATGAGCCAGATGAGTCAGGTGCTGCTACAGCTAAAGAGCTTCAAGCTCAGATCGAAGAAGATCCTAAAGGTGTTGCTTCAGCAATCTCCAACCTTGTCGAGCTCGGCAATGGTGAGATGAAAGAAACACTTGCACTCTAATAAGGAACATCTATATAGTGATAGTATGAGATTAGAAAACATTTATTCCAATCAGATCCTCAATGAAGAGGTTGAAGTAGTTATCACTAATGCAGACGGTAAGAAGGAGACATTTACTCTTGATGACTCGTATGGTAAGGTTGTATCAAGGCAACTTCGTGTTAACCAAAACTCAGGTTTAGGTGACAATATTGATTCAATGTTCAATCAAGCTGATTGGACGGGTCCTAAGCAGGGTGGTGCTAAGAACAAGTATAAAGAGATTGTTATTAACTCTCAATATGATGAGGGTGTTGATTTAACTGAGCACCTTGCAACAAAGAAGAATACACTTCTTAAGCTTTCTGACTTACCTGTTGGAAAGATTATACCATTCGCTCAAGCAATCGCAAGTAAGCTTCCAAAGGAGTTTGTAAATGAAGACTTGAATGTCTTTATTCAGAACGTTCACTTGAATGTTATTCCAAAGGCTGCTACCGGAGTTGGTCTTGGTGAGTCTACTTTCTCTCTATTTGGCACTGCACAAAAAGGTAGTAGTGGTGACCTTCAATGGGATGGTAGTGAGGTAGAGATTAAGACTAATGGACCTAACAAAGGTTCAGGTGCTATCCTCGGCGGTGATGGATACATTAACAAGATTACAGATAGACTTGAAGCAAAGTCTGACTATGTTAACCTCAATGCCAATACTACTACGCGTTATAAAGATGAGCTTGTTGAATTGATCAACACTTATAAGTCGCAAGGTAAAGAGCAAGCTCAAGCATTGTATAACCAGTTTGTAAAGGGTTCAGATCAACTTAAGAGTTTGCTTAAGAATAGTAAGATTACTGCTCTGCTTGATAATACTAAAGATGTTGAGCAGTTTATGAATACTGTATTGTCTTCCAGCTCGGGCTCCTTCCAGCCTCTTAAGAGTCAGAATGGTACCGTCGGTGTTAACCCTGATAACCTTCTTCCAAATAAATTACTTGCTCGTTTGATGTATGATATCAAGAAGGGTAGTGAACTTGGAACTAACCTACCCGGTCAACTCGCTTCTTTGTTAGGTGCTGATGCTACTGTTGATGATTATGTTAAGGTCTTTTCCGAGATGAGAACATATTCAGATGTTTCTGACATTACATCTCAGTTAAGTGACTTCTTTGAATCAAATAACTTTGCAGACTTTAATCCAAAGTCTAACTACAACAACTTCCAACGCTTGGTTGGTGCTATTGCTATTATCTGCTACCAAGAGAAGATCGGATTTGACTATCTCACTGCAGGTAATGATGATAAAATGACAATGGTTGTATTTGATACGAAGAATCCAACAGTCTCAAGCATATATTCACAACTAAATGATGTTCCTGAGGTGACTTTCGACCTTAACATTGATGTTTATGAGGGAGGATCCTTCAAATCACAGACGGTCATTGCAAAATCACCAAGAATCAAGCTAAACTAAAGGAACTCCGTTATAATAAAGATAGAAAATGAAGAACTTCAAACAATACTACGAGGCCCGTACGTTAATTAACGAGGCCAAGGCAAATACCCACCTAACTCACCTCGAAGAGCTTGTTCTCACGCAAGGTGAGCGTGGATATGGCATTGCTCGTGGTATGGTTGCTGATCTTCTTAGCCATCTTCAAGGTAAATCGAAGAGAAAGGTCAATACTTCGGTCAAATGGGATGGAGCTCCTGCTATTTTCGCTGGAAAACATCCTGAGACCGGTAAATTCTTCGTAGGAACCAAGTCAATCTTCAATAGAGAGCCTAAAATCAACTATACTGATGCAGATGTTGAGATGAATCATGGTCATGCACCTGGTTTAGCTGATAAACTCAAGAAGGCTCTTAAGTATCTTCCTAAATTAGGTATCAAAGGCATACTTCAAGGTGACTTTATGTTCGATTCATCCTCATTAGTACCAATGATGGAGGATGGTAAGAAGCATTTGACCTTCAAACCTAATACAATTCGTTATGCTGTTGAGTCTGACTCTGAGTTAGGTAAGGAAATTGGTAATTCAGTCTTTGGAATCGTCTTCCATACTGGTTATGCTGACTTACAATCACCACCTCAATACAATATTTCAGTTAAGAACCTCAAAAAGGTTCCTGGTGTATGGGTTGATGATGCTGTCTTTACTGATGCTACCGGTACTGTTACCTTAGACGTTGATGAAGCTAAGCAAATTAAAGATATGCTCAAGCTTGCTGACAAGATTAAGGTTAACTACAAAGGTCTTCCACTTGAGTTGCTCAACATTTATGCTAACTCCGAGATTAGAGAGGGTAAGTTCTTAGAAGATGCTGAGACTTCCTACAAAGGCTTCCTCGAATGGTTCAATGGTCGTAAGGAAAAGGCTATTGCCAAGCTTAAATCCAAGGCTGGTAAGATTAGATCTACTGAAGCCTACAATAAAAAGATGGCTGAGATCAAATCCGAAGAGCAAAACATCATTGCAGTCTTCAAAGTGAGTAAGTTACTTGCTCAAGCCAAGCAAATTTTCGTTAACAAGTATAACAATGCAGTATATAACACCAAGCACTTCTTAGATAACGGTGATGGTACCCTTAAGACAACGGCTCCTGAGGGTTACGTAGCGGTATCAAAGGCTGGTGATGCAGTTAAGCTTGTTGATAGATTAGAGTTTAGCCGTGCTAACTTCAGCGATGGTCAATCCTCAACACCAATCACTAAATGAAGACATTCAAAGAGTATTTCGAGAACCAAGAAGACACAGATGCAGTAGCTCTTATGCCTGGTGGCTATAAACCACCTACTAAGGGTCACTTCGGTGCATTCAAATACATGCTCGAGGATGCTAATAGCGGTCTTATCGTAATTGGTAACAAGGATCGCGATGGTATTACAGCTGAGCAATCAAAAGCTATCTGGGAAATCTATGCAAAGTATCTAGGTAAGCCAGTTCAAGTTGAGCTAGCTCCTATCTCACCAGTTAAGTCAGTATATGACTATGCAGATGCAAATACAGATAAGAAGATCATTGTAGGTGCTGGTGCTAAAGATGAAGATGTAAAGCGTTATGCTTACTTTGAGAAGAATCCTGAGAAGTATCCATTTGTTCAAGTGATTAAGATACCTATTCAAGAGGATGGTATCTCAGGAACTAAGACAAGAGCCCTTATTGACTCTAACTTAGATGAGGCTATCGCATATTTTGTACCCAATGAGCTATCAGAATCTGACAAAGATGCTGTAAAAGCAGTGCTTGGGGCATAAATATATGCATGAAGTCCAAACTCAATGATGCAGAACTCATTGCTGAAGCATATGCTAATGTAGAGGTTCAAGAAGAAGGCCTAGGCGCACTTGCTGGTGGTTTAGGTAGAGGTCTTGCCGCGGCAGGTAGAGGTATTAAAAAAGTAGCACAGAGTGATACGACTAAGAAGATTGTACGTGGTGCAGGTAACTTAGCATCAGATGTTGCTAAAGAAGCTGGTGCAGTTGCTGCTGAGGTTGGTGGTGAAGCTCTTAGAACAGCTGGTAAAGCTGCTGTAGGACTTGCTGATAAGGCTGTTGATGCTGCCGATAGAGGTATTAGTAAACTTGCTGGTGATGAAGAGGGTGACTTTCCAGCTGCTGACCATGATGCTCCAAAGGGTGGTATTGGTAGCCGCTCAATGGATCGTGAAGAACTTAAAGCTAGGCTAGGTAAAGCAAAACGTGAAGGTGGTATTGGTGATAGTGATGCTAACGACATTCTGCGTATGCACGATAATGACGAAGATGGTGAACAAGCTGGTCACCCTTCTGGTTCAACAGAATTAGAAGCAAGAAATGCTCGAGCACATGAGCTTGCAATGGCTAAAGCTAAAGCTGGTGTTAAAGAAGATGCTGAGCATGCTGCACCAATTGAGGTTGACATGTCAGAGAATCCAGCTCCTGAGAGCTTGGAAGTAACTAAAGAAGAAGAGCCTAATCATGAGCCATGTGCTGCAATCGTTGCTCCATCTATACCAACTCCTAGTGTTAATCACCATGATGACTCTGAAGTTAAGATGGCTCTTGCTGAGCTTTACAAGATTGAGAAGTATGCATTTGCTCTCGGTCTTATGATGAAGGAGACAAACGCCCTTGAAGGCTGGACGGCTGCTAAGATTACAAAAGCTGCTGACTATCTTGGTTCTGTATTCCACAAGTTGGATTACGACTTCCATGCTGATGCTACTGATCACAGTGACATTGCTCCTGAAGATCACGAAGGTCACTAATATGAAAACATTCTTACAGTATATAGAAGAGAAATCTGTTCTTGGACTTATTGAGTTCTTTAACATTGAAGGTATTGGTAAGGTTGCTGCTAAACTTGATAGTGGTAACGGTGCTTACAATGTCATTCATGGAGAAGATATCCAAGAGCAAGGTGATAAGGTCTTCTTTCGTACTGTAAATGGTCGTACACTACTTGTACCAAAGGTAGATGAGATCTCAATTAATGTAGGTGCTGGTAATATTGAGCATCGTCCCGTTATTGAGCTTGACTTTAAGATTGGTGATAAAGAATATACTGGCATTCGTTTCTCAATAGGCAATAGAGCATCCAACTTATATAAGATACTCGTAGGTAAGGACTTCATCCAACAAGACCTCGATGCACTTATTGATGTTAGCCAAGAGAACATTGCAGATGACAACATAGAAGCAGACATAAAATGAAATCCTTTAAGTTATTTTTCGAGAGCCAGTTCTATAATGATACATTGCACCCATCTTTTTGGGATGTAGCTAAGAACTTTGATCAAGACTTAAGAGAGAAGCTTCTTACCATTGCGCAAGATGTATCTGAAGGTGCTGGAGTTAAGACTGATATCATCGATGACATTCAGTTAACTGGCTCAATGGCCAATTACAACTATACAGACTACTCTGATCTTGATGTTCACATCCTTTTAGACTTTGATAAGATTAACCATGATGAAGATCTTGTTAAGAAAGCATTAGATGGTAAAAGGTTTGTTTGGAACCTTAGACATGACATTAAGATGGGTGGTCATGATGTTGAAGTATACTTTCAAGATGTAGATGAGCCACATAAAGCATCTGGTCTCTATAGTATACTTAACAACGAGTGGATTAGAGAGCCTATTCATGATGAGCCTGAGGTAGATGAAAGGGACGTTAGTGCTAAAGCTGATAGACTCAAAGGTCAGATTAGTGATCTTGAAGTAGAGCTTGGTGTAACTGATGGTGATGATCTTGATGACCTTAAAGAAGCATCTGATGCACTTAGAGATAAAGTTGCAAGGATGAGAAAAGACTCTCTGGAAGCTAATGGTGAGTTTGGTATTGGTAACCTAGCTTTCAAAGAACTTCGTAACAGTGGATACATGGAGCGTCTTATTAATATCTCCAATGCAATCTACGATAAGAAGTTCTCAACTGAGTAAAATATAACTTTTTACAACTATTTTCGCGAAACACTTGCATTTGGGGTTGCAGACGAATAAATGATAGTAGAGAGCGTAAATGAACCTAGTGTTCTGGTCTCTATAATTCTGTAATAATATAATACTGGTTTGTCTTTATAATTATCTATTAATCTGACGTCATTAGGACATTCGCAGATAATATAGTAATACGTAAATAATTTAAAGAATGTAGTTGATTATAGTAGAAGCATAGGCTATAATATGTTATATGAAGTTTACAAGCAACAAAGTTATTGAGTTAGGCTCAGCTGCCTTTAGACAATGGAAGTCTACTCATAGTCATTGTCAATACATTCATGGTTATAGACTGACTGCAGATATTACATTTGAGACTAATGAGTTGGATGAACGTAACTGGGTTGCAGACTTTGGTGGTCTTAAAGCACTTAAGGAAGACTTACAAGGTACATTTGATCATAAGTTAGTTGTTGCTCAAGACGATCCTGAGCTTGATGCTATTGCAAAGCTTGGTACTATTGGTGTTGCTGAAGTAGTTATTCTACCTGCTGTTGGTTGTGAGCGCTTTGCAGAGTATGTTCTCGAGAAGGCTGATGACTTTATTAAGAAGGCTACACAAGGTCGTGTAAGAGTTAAGTCAGTACAAATTAATGAGCATGATAGCAACTTTGCTACTGCTTATCGTGTTGAAGATACTCTTGAAGTAACCATTACACAATCTAATTCAGAGCCTGTAGACATTGATGCAATTGAAGCTGCTGAAGGTCGTATAATCCAACAGCTTCTTGACCAACAAGCAATTGAAGCTGCTGAAGCTCGTATTAATGTCATTGGTAAGAATGGTAATGATGGTGAGCATTATGATAAAGAAGGTCTTGAAGATGTTCATGGTCCTATTGCTACTGAAGCTAGCCTACAACCACCAGCACATAATCCATCAACAAAGACTAAAGGTGGTTGGTTTGATGGTACTACTTGGGGTTAATAAAAACTAAACAATATTATGGCTAGCACAAAATTAGTAAGAGCTTATATCAAGCTTGTTAAGAATAAAAAGGCTCGTACAAACGCTTCGAAGCATTACTTTCAAGTGTTTGCTGAGAATACAAATGCATATCTCTTCACTACAGCTGACATGGAGAAGGCTCGTAACCGAGCTATAAAGAATCCAGAAGATGTCTATCCAGTTTCATTCAAAGAACCTGAGCCAGAGGTTATTGTTAAAGAGGTTATCAAGTATGTAGAGGTATATACACCTGGATTCTTTAGACGTATACTTAATAAGATCACTGGAAAGTAATTTCATCTACCTGTCATGGTGTTTTGTTGTGTTGTTTGTTGTTAATTCCATGGCAGGTAGATATTTTTAAAGTATGAACGGAGCCATATTCAAAAAGATCGGCAAGTTCTCTCGCATTCAAAAGAGAATGGACAAGGAAGGCATCACATTAGAGGATGGTGCTCGTGATGAGGGTATATTAGAGGAGGATATCGAAGCATTTGCTAAAGATATGAGAGCTTGGCTCGGATTTATGCTCGGAAGATAAAGGAACTCTCATATAATTAGGTATGAACAAAAGACAGCAACGCATTCTTGCTCTTCAACCTAACGATGAGTTCTTATTCTCTTATACAATGCCTCGTACATGGTCAGAAGATCGTTACAGAGTGCTTCATAATGGAGTAGTTGAGCTAATTAGTGAGCATACTCATAGAGAATCTACTCCATACTCATCAGGACCACAGTTAGTTGATGCTGATCGTAAGGATAGGTTTACTAATCTTGAGGATATTGCTAAAAGAGCAGTACAATCCTTCATGGTCTTTAAGGAACTCTAGTATAATTAGGTATGAGCTACAAGAGAGTAGAGAAGCCGGTATATCTTGACAAGAGAGTGTTGAGAGATAACATTAATGAACTCGCAGCTGAGATTAGAGCAGGTGAAGAAGATGTTATGGAGGGATATGAGGAGGCTGTTCAGCAATTTGCTGAGTTAACTGCATGTCAAGCCCCTGCTTCTGAGACAGATCCTATTGCTTGGGATGCTTTTGTTGAGGAAAATGGTAAAGATCCTGGTGAAATCGTGTATTGTGGTGGTAAAAGAGGCTTGAATTACTTGGAAATGGTCAAGTTCAACCGTGGATATTGGCGATAACCATAAGGAACTCCGATATAATTAGGTATGGAAAGAGAAAAAACATATTGGACACGAGTAATGCGCAGAGATACAGGTGAGACCGTATCACAATATACACATACTACTCAAGAGCAGGTCGATGAGTACAAGCTTGCTTATAAGGACTCGAAGATTTGGAGGTTAATTATCCGTCCAAGTGATATGCCTATCCTAAGTCAGTACAAAGGACCGAAAAACTTCGGTTGGCTTCCATTTGCTCCTATGATCAATAAGGAAGGTAAAGAAGTTAAGATGGAAGATATCGGATATAACTGGATTTAGTACAAGGAACTCTCATATAATTAGGTATGAAAGAAAAAGTAGAAGCTCTTATTGAATCTGGCCAACATGTTTTCCTTGATATTTGCCCAAGAGCAGGTAGAATGTGGTCAGAGGAAGGTGTTATTACTCGACTCGATGCTAATGGTTGGTTCCAAATTTCCTTTATGGGAGTAACTAACGGTTGGCATATCAACCAAATTAAAAATATTACAGTAGACTAATGAATGCAAAGGAACGCAAAGCAGCTTACGACAAGCTCGAAGGACCTAAACCTACTTGGGAGACCTTCAAACGTATGATTAGTATGTTCGGTGGCGATGTTGAATTCGCTATGGAACGATGGCATGCTAAAGAATGGAAACGCAAAGGTTGGCGTAAAGGTGAACTTGTAGATTTAGAAGATGAGTAAAGATAAGCATAGTTACTTACTTGAGTGTGATGAGAATTGGATTATCTCCTTTGAGAATCTTAATGCAGCTAAGCGCGCTAAAGATGAGATTGCAATTCAAAGATGGAATGATGAGTTAGATCGTATTGAGAAAGCTATTACGGACTACGTCAAGGAACTCTAATATAATTAGGTATGAACATATTTACAACTAATATATGCCCCGTTGTCTCCGCTCAAGAGATGTGCGACAAACATGTCGTCAAGATGATCGTAGAGTATGCTCAGCTTATGTCTACTGCTCATCGTGTACTTGACGGAGAGCAATACGAAGGTCGCACTCGACTCAATAGACGTATCAAGCGTTGGTTGCATCCAGATAAGTTTCTTGAGGAGCATTTATACAAAGCTTCTCATATCAAGCACCCATCAGGTATATGGTGTCGCTCTACTACTGGTAACTACAAGTGGCTCTACGATCACTTCATTGCTTCATGCGAAGAATATACTCATCGTTATGGTAAGACTCATTTGACCTTTACTAAGATGGCTGAGGTATTCAAGACCCCACCTAAGAATCTACCTGAAGGTCCTCAGACAGAGTTCGCAGTAGCTATTGCAGAGAATCAAACATGTAGGCAAGTACCAGGCTTCGATCAATTGTCTGTTGTAGATAAGTACAAGCAATACATCAAGAGTGATAAACCTTTTGCTGTATGGACTAAGAGAGAAAAACCTTTATGGTTTTAGTTGATTTTAAAACCTAAGCAGTTAACATACCTTTAAGATGATAGCAAAACTTCTAACAATACTCGGTTTGATCGTTGGTCAACCAAAAGACGAACTACCTCACGGTGTAGTATATATTCCACCTGCTAAGTCAGGTAAGGGAGCCAAGGTAGTAATACTTAAAGAGCTCTTTCCTAACCCTCTTGACAAGATTCCAATCATTGAGCCACCTGAGTTCTTCTTCCCTCCTATTGAAGATGATACTCCGGTAACTGAAGTACAAGACTCTTTCAAGCTTGAACTAGAAGATTACTTCCCAGCATTCGTTGTAATTTCAGCTCCATAACAATCTCCAACTATTGAGAACAAAAAAAGACAAACTAAAATAATATGAAACCACTAAACCTAATCCTAACCGGTGCTATCGCAGCAGCAACATTTACAGCATCACAAGCAGCTGTAACGTTAACATTGGATAATGCTTTTGTAGCTAGTGATCCAGATTACACGATGACTCTTACCTTTGAAGAGACTAATCGTGCTAATGAAGTTAAGGTAACATTCAAAGCAGTTAATGTTGGTAGCCACTATGTTGATGGTGTTGCTCTTAACCTTCCAGAAGGACTTAACTACCAAGCAATTCAACTTGGTGGTGTAACTGCTGAAGAAGGTTTCTTCCAAGCACCTAACATGCTTAAGCAAAGGGACAATCTACTTGGACCTAATGGTAACAATATTGGCATCTTCGATATCGGAGCTGGATTTGCTACCGGTCGTAACAAGCCAGATAACGTTCTATTTACTACAAATGATTCAGTATCGTTCCTTGTTACCAGTACTGCAAATGGTGCTACCTTAAGTGTAGCAGACCTTGCTGAGACATTTGATACGCCAACCGATACTTGGGTAGCAGCTGCTTCAGTTATTACCGCACCTAACTATTGTGCATGGTATACAGTAGGTTCAGCTACACCAGTACCAGAGCCATCAACCGCTCTACTTGGACTTATTAGCCTTGCAGGACTTGCTCGTCGTAAACGATAACATTTAACCCCCAACTAAGAGAGCCGCTACTTGATTGTAGCGGCTCTTTTTTTGTTTAAATCTATCCAAGTCTTTCGCAGATATATCTCAAGATCTTACTACGAACAATCTCTGCATTACCAAACTTAAAGGTGTAAATACCTTTCTCTTCACATTCAATACTATTGAATCTATCGAAGACATTCTTAAAGCCTGATTGCTTAACATCAGATTGTTTACCATCACCAAGTACAATGTATCTACTATTGCGACCAAAGCGAGTTAAGATTGTAGTTAGCTCACCCTTAGTAAGGTTTTGAGCTTCATCAACAATAACACATGTATTGTTAAATGTAAGACCACGAACAAAGTTAACAGGTATTGCATCAATCAAACCTTTCGATTTGAGCATGCCACATGTACCTGGACCACAAAGTTCAGTTACCTTCTCAATAAGAGGCATCATATACGGAGAGAACTTATCATCAATCTCACCTGGGAGTGAACCTAAGCTCTTATCTGCTGACTCAACTACTGATCGGATATAAACTATCTTCTCAACATCTTCGTTTTTTAGCATTTCAAGAGCGGCATACACAGCAATGTATGTCTTAGCGGTTCCAGCAAGACCATCTACAAAGGTCATTTGCGTACCACTCTCGTGGATTGAGTCGTAGAAGTCACGATGCTTTGGCTTCATATAGAATGGCTTTCTAATCTTGAAATCCATCAACCACTCTCCATTAAAGATATCTTCACCAATTTCCGGATCAATATCCACAGCTTGTTTCTTAGAACGTCTGCTCATCTATTAATACTTAGTCAACATACTCAGCTATACCAGCAACTATAGTTGACTATAGTTTGCGGAGATCAGTTGAATCTATAGAATAGTATGTTATAATATAGTTGAAATGGACTTAGATAAAGAAACTTTAATCCTTTCTGACGATAAAATCTTTTATACCATCGAGGGTGAAGGTGAATTCGTTGGTCAGCGATCCCTATTTATGAGGATGGCGATGTGTAACCTAACTTGTATTGGGTTTGCATCTGAAGACTCTCCTCATGGTTGTGACTCTTATGTCTCTTGGACTGTAAAGAACAAGATGACCTTCAATGAGATCTTCAAGCTAATGGAAGACAATAACTGGATTGAGAAACTCGAGAAGGGTACTATCTGGAAACTTACTGGAGGTGAGCCTCTTATTCAACAAAAGCAATTGCTTAAGCTTGTAGATGAATTTATTTATCGATATGGATTCGAACCTAAGATTGACTTTGAGACTAATGCTACCCTTATGCCTAATCCAAGATGGCATGATGAGTTTGGTGCTACCTTTACTACCTCACCTAAGCTAACTACTAATGGTGATCCAGAAGAGAAGACTTATAAGCCAGAGGTACTAAAGTATCATAGAGAGATTGGTTCAGGCTTTAAGTTTGTTATCAATGACCCTGATGCTGATATCAAAGAGGTTTGGAATAAGTATGTTGAAGATGAGCATGGCATTAATGTACCTCGTGAGCGTATTTGGTTTATGCCTTGTGCTGGATCTCGTGAAGAGCATATTGAGAATGCTATAGCTGTTGTTGAGTATGCTAAAGCAATGCATGTTAACTTCTCACCTCGACTTCACTTATTAGTCTGGAATATGGCTCTTAAGGTGTAATAATAGTTGATAACTAAAATCTATACTCTATAATATAATTGTATGTCAGATAACAAAAGTAACTACGAATGGCTCGGTGAGGATGAACTCTCGGGTGAAAAAGATAAGATCGCTCGTGAGATCATGGGTGGTGAATTGGCTGAAGGTTATGTACCTCCTTCGAGGGTATATGACGATCAGCTTAAGACCGATAAGAAGTATATCTCTTCTCTTCCTGATCTTCAGAATGGACCATCAAGCTTAATTCAAGGTGCTGCTGTACCTATTCAACAAGTTGGTATTCATAACTTCCGTTTGCCTCTTACTTATAAGAAGCGTGATGGTAAGACTGTTACCCTTGAGACTTCAGTAACTGGTTCAGTTAGTCTTGAGGCTCATAAGAAAGGTATTAACATGTCTCGTGTGATGCGTTCTTTCTACGATCATAAGGATGAAGTATTCTCTATTAGTAAGATCCAAGAAGTGCTTGAGACTTATAAAGAGAACCTTGAGACCTTTGACTCTCGTATCATGCTTAAGATCTCCTATCCTATCAAGCAAAAGAGCTTGCGTAGTGGACTTGAAGGCTATCAATACTATGATGTAGTCTTTGAAGGTGACCTTACTAAAGAAGGTGAGTTCAAGAAGTATATTCACTTTGACTTTGTTTATTCTTCCGCATGCCCTTGTAGCTTTGAGCTGAGTGAGCATGCTGAGAAGTATCGTAACCGTGCTACTGTGCCTCACTCTCAGCGCTCTGTCGCTCGTGTAAGTGTTAAGTTTGAAGATATGCTTTGGGTAGAAGACCTTCAAGAGCTCTGCCTTGCCGCTCTTCAGACTGAGACTCAGGTAATGGTTAAGCGTGAAGACGAGCAAGCCTTTGCTGAGAAGAATGGCTCTTATCTTAAGTTTGTTGAGGATGCAGTACGCCTTATGTATGAGAAGCTATCAGCTGACTCTCGTATTGTTGACTTTAAAGTCATTGCCTCTCATAACGAATCTCTTCATAGTCACAATGCAGTGTCAGTAATCACTAAGGGAGTACCTGGTGGCTTTAGTGCTGGTGTTGCTCGTGACGTATTCGAATCTACTGGTTTGCGTTAACTCGTAGTTATAAACATACCAGAGCCCTTCTTGCTTATGTGAGAAGGGCTCTTCTTTCTTGCAAATTTACAAACACTAAATAAATATAAACGTTATGCGTATTGCTTTTACAGGTACAGCCAACTCAGGTAAGTCAACAATGGTCAAGTCTTTTCTTCATACATGGAAAGAGTATGAAACACCAACCAAAACATATCGTGATGTTCTTGAAGAGAAAGGTTTAGAGCATTCCTCTAAGACTACTACCGAGACACAAACAGCTGTACTCGATCATTTGATTGATACTATTCAAGGAAGGGATCTTAAAGATAAGATTGTTTATGATCGTTGTCCTCTTGATGCAGTAGCTTATACAATGTGGGCTAATGGTAAAGGTATCGAAGGCTTTACTGATGAGTTTACTGAGAAACAAATCTCAATGTCTCGTGAGTCACTTCGCTCTCTTGATATCATCTTTATGACTCGCTTCAATGAAGCTACAATGAAGGTAGAAGATGATGGATTGCGTGATGCGAACCTCGCATACATTAAAGAGATGGATAATATCTTTTACTCACTCTACATGCAATATATGGTTCATGCTGATGCAGATGTATTCTATCCTAAAGGTGATTCACCTTGCTTGATTCTGCTACCAGATGATCCTCAAGCTCGTATTGATCTTGTTCAAGAGTATGTTACTCCAGAAGGTACAATGTATGGGGAAGAAGAGTCTATTCTTAACCCAGAGAACATTGAGCAGTTAGAGACACTTGTAGCAGCACAAGCTGATGCACTTGAAGCAGAGAAGACTCAAGAAGAGCTAATGAAGCAATTTGGTATTGATCAACCAACACCTAAGTACGATCCTTATAAGATTAGGACTTAGAGTACCTCAAGAGTAAATCCAAGAGTAGTTGCTGACTTAGCAGCTACTGCTGTTGATAGATCTATTGCACTAAGGTCAAGGTAGTTGGTCTGCTTCTCTGATTCAACAAATTGTACAAGCTCACCTTCACCATTTAATGTTGCAGCTGATGGTATAACAAGGTAAGCAGCATTAGCAAAGTTAGTTACAAAGTTAAATCGAACAACTGAACCTTCAACTTCAACGGATTGAATATTGCTACCTGATACTAACTTAGCACCTTGCTCATCATGAGCAGAGAGTGTTATAAGAGCTTTTGTAGTATTGCTTGTAACTTGTGCAACACTTGCTTCTACTGCAGCTGAAAGAGTATCGATATCTGCATACATTGTATTGATATCAGTAGAGTGCTGAGTAATGGTTGTACCGAACGTTGTATTGTCAAGACCAATAACAAAGTTGTTGAAGTCCATAATGTTAGTACCATCATCTGTTTCGATGATCAACATATCACCAGCAGCAACCGAAAATGTTTCTGGAAGCTCTTTAATATTGTAGATGAGATTCTTATTATCAACGCAAGGCATGCTAATATTTATGTCGAAAACAGTTGATTCATACTTGTTTTAGGATATAATAAGGTAATGAGTAAGATTGGTGTAGGAGTTATAACCTGTGATCGTATGGATATGTATCATGTCTGTATTAATTCAATCAAGGAAGACTGGTGTGATGAAATTGTTACTGTCGATGATGGTAGGAAAGACTATGTACTAGCTCCGAAAGGTGAATATATTAAGACTGATGGTGGTGTTGGTGTAGGAAAGGCTAAGAATGAAGCTCTTAAGCACCTTATGGATAAAGGATGTGACTATATTATTCTTGTTGAGGATGATATGAAGCTAACCAATAACATCTTTGAGGAGTATGTTAGAGCGCATAAGACAACCGGCATCCATCACTTCATGTTTGCATACCATGGACCAGCTAACAAGGCAGGTATTAGTTATGGTAAGCCAGTTCCACGTTTGGTATTTGACTACGGTCCATTTGATGAGTGTCGTATTGCTCTCAACCAACATTGTGTAGGTGCTGTTACATTCTATACACGTGAGTCTTTAGAGAAGGTTGGTCTATATGATGAGAACTTCACTAATGCATTTGAGCATGTTGATCACTCTTACCAGTTAGCTAAGCATGGCTTTAGTACCCCTTATTGGTGGTGGGCTGATATTGAGAATAGCTTAGACTATGTAGTAGAGCAAAAGTGCTCTGAAGAGTCATCTGCTATTAGACCTCGTGCTGACTGGCAACCCAACATTCAAGAAGCCTTTGAATATTTTATGAAGAAGAATAATGTATCACCTGTACAGGTACCTGATACCCCTCAGCAAGAGGTTGTTAATATTATTAAAAAGTATAAGAAATTAATCAGTGAGCGATCTAAATAGTGCCTATAACGGAGAAGGAGAAGATGACTTCTTCTCTTATATTAAAGATACCTGCAAGACTATTTTCGACGTTGGGTGCTTTGCTGGTACTTACGAAAATGGTGATCGTGCAGTTAATGTGTTCACCCATTTAGAAGATGTTGATGTTCATTATTTTGATCCTGTACCTGAATTTATTAATGAGGTTAGTAAACAGGTTAAAAATAGAGATCGTAGCTATCTAAATAAATTTGGCTTATCGAATAAAACAGGAGAGTTACCTTACTATACTGAAGTAATGTCTTTTGTAGAGCGTAGCAAAACATTACCTCACCGTAAGACTGAACCAGACCGTACGCTTAGTATTAAGAGAGGGGATGAGTATGTTAAAGACCATAATATTAAATCTATTGACTTTCTTAAGATTGATGTAGAGGGATTTGAAAAGGGTGTTATTGAAGGGTTCGGCAGCTTCATTAAAAATGTTAAAATTGTTCAATTCGAATATGGTGGTTGTTGGATTGATAATGAAGTAAAACTAGCAGAGGTTGTCAACCTTCTTAAGCAGGCAGGTTTTGCTAATTTTGGTAGAATATTTAAATCAGGTGTTATACCACTTGAAGAGTCATTACAAGATGATTATAAGTTTTCAAATATAGTCTGTCATAATACAAAGAATTACAAAAATTGGACAGATGACAAATTTAAAAAATAAATTAACATTTCTCATAGCAGCAAAAGTAGATCATGAAGATCGCATCCGTAATATCAGAACGACTTTGTCTTATCTCAGACATCACTTTGATGCTGATATTATTATTAGTGAGCAAGATACTACAAGTAAGCTTCACGATATGTGCAAAGCTTTTCATTGTCGACATATTTATATTGAGACTGATGAGTTCTTTAACAGGCAGCGAGGAGTCAACCTTGCAGCAAAAGAAGCTACTACTCCAGTCATTGCTCATTATGACGCTGATATACTCTTAAGACCTGCTCAAATTAAAACCGCTACAGAAGCTATTGTTAGTGGGGCAGCTCAAATGGTTTATCCGTTTGATGGTAACTTTTATGATGTACCAGAAAAGTTCTTTAATGTTATTAATGAGACAAAAAAACTTACTAACGTGAATCTCGATGAGTGTCAACTATTCAACTCACACTCTGTTGGTGGCGTTGTAATGTTTGATAGAGAGCATTACTGGAAGTGTGGTGGAGCCAACGAGCATTTTAAGAGTGTAGGGTATGAAGATAATGAGATTAATTCTCGCTTCAAAAAACTCGGTACAAAGATCATGCGTACGCCTTGGCCTCTATGGCACCTGACTCACTTTAGAGGTAATACATCATACGATCATAATCCACATGTTAACTTTAATAGAGATTACTGTCTTAAAATAGAAGCAATGAGTGAGGAAGAGTTACGTGAACATATTAATGAATGGGACTGGCACAAACTATGAAAGATAAATTAACAATTGTAATTCCAATTAAGATCGATCACGAAGATCGGTTACGAAATGTCAACATCTCTGTTGCATATATTCGCCATTATTTTGATTGTGAGATTATTATCTGTGAACAAGATACAGAGAGTAAATTAATTGACCTTTGCAAAGAGCATAAATGTAAGCATCTCTTTATTGAGACAGATGAGTTCTTTAACAAGCTTAAGTTAGTTAATCTTGCTGTAAGAGAAGTTAATACACCAGCATTTGCCTTATATGATGCTGATGCTCTCCTAAGGCCTGAACAGCTCAAAGGGGCAACCAATGCAATTGTAAGTGGGAGAGCTCAAATGGTTTATCCGTACGACGGTAAGTTTTATGATGTACCTGAAAAGTTCTTTGATACTATTACAAGTACGAATGATCTTACAAAGATAGATCTTGACGAGTGTATTCTATTTAATCCTCACTCTGTAGGTGGCTGTGTAATGTTTGATGTTAATCAATATTGGAAGTGTGGTGGCTCAAATGAAAACTTTAAGAGTGTAGGTTATGATGATCCAGAAATGTATTCAAGATTTCAAAAGCTTGGAACTAAAATAATGAGAACTGAAGCACCCCTATGGCATTTAACGCATTGGAGAGGTGAATCAAGCTTTAACCACAATCCACATATTGAGCATAACAAAAGTATATATGCAAATGTGTTGAATATGACGCAAGAGCAGCTACAATCGTATGTAGATAATTTTAGCTGGGTATGATAACAAGCACAAGAATAGGAAGATATGGTAACCTCTGCAATAGCATGTTCCAGTATGCTGCTGTAGTTGCAATGGCAAAGAAGACAGGACTTGAGTATTGTATACCACAAAACGAAACATACTACGAACCTAACTACGGTTGCAACAATACCTCCATATGGGATGGGTTTAAGATTAAGTCATCGGTATTACCAACTATAGAAACTTCAGCACCTAACCATGAACATCTAGTACCCAAGTTTAATGAGGTTGAGTTTCCTTTCGAGTATAAAGATATTCAAGTAGATGACTTTACAGACATGAAAGGTTTCTTTCAATCTGAGAAGTACTTTGAGAATGCTAATAATGAGGTGATGGGGTCATTTGGATTTAAGGATGACCTACTAAAAGATCTACGTAAGAAATTTAAGTCAGGTCATTACCCGAGCCCACGTGAGTGTACATCCTTGCATATAAGGTTAGGTGACTATACACATAAGAGAGCTTATCACCCTGCACAACCAGCATCGTATTGGAAGCAAGCAGTAGACGAAGCTGCTTTAGACTATATTGTTGTTTTCTCTGATGACATTGAACAAGCTAAGCGTATGTTTAAGGGCGATAAGCGTGTTATATATTCAGAAGAACAATGTCCTTTCGCCGCCCTCTACCACATGTCTCGCTGCAGGAATCATATCATCTGTAACAGTACCTTTGGGTGGTGGGGAGCTAAATTAGGTGAGTGGTATAATGAAGATGATAACTGGGCACCAGTTGATAAAACAATAGTAGCACCTAAAATATGGTTCGGACCTGCACACGATTTTAGCTCTGAAGACATTATACCGAACCGTTGGATAAAATTATGAAGATATTCTTACAAGATGATTGTTTCGCGCATTGCGAATTCTCAAATAACCCACTACCAGTTAAGCAAAGAACAGATAAAGTTATCTGGGATAGATCTGATAACTATACTGAAGAAGATATTGTTGTATGGACTGATAGAAAGATTCCAAACGCAATTGATCGTAAGGGTCCTAACATTGCTTGGTTGATTGAAGCTATGCCTTATCATCAAGGTTACTACAACTTTGTTCATGAGAATAGAGATAAGTTTGATCAGATATGGACTCATGATAAGCAGATGTTAGATAATTGCGACAATGCTAAATTTTTACCACTTGGTGGATGCTGGATTGATGAGTTTGATTGGGCAATGCATAACAAGACGAAAGATTTTTCTATCATTGCATCGATGCATAAGTATTTACCAGGCCATAAGATACGGCATCAAATAGTTGCTGGTACTGAAGGTAAGGTTGATCGTTGGGGTAGCGGCTATCAAGCAATGGATGATAAAATTGAAGGACTTAAAGACTATCGTTATACTTTCTGTATTGAGAACTTTCGAAAGGACTTTTGGTTTACAGAAAAGCTTATTGACTGCTTTGTAACTGGTACCCTTCCTATCTATTGGGGTTGCCCTTCTATTGGTAACTTGTTTAATCTTGACGGTATGTTATGCTTTGAAGAATTACAAGAGCTACCTAAGTTACTTAAAGGTTGTACTCCTGAATATTATGAGAGTAAGAAGGATGCCCTGAAGGAGAATTTTGAGTTAGCTAAACAATATAGACTTGCTGAGCTAAAAATACCTGACTATATCTATGAAGGTAACAAAATATTCAGTTAGTAGAGTTGACTATTCCAAGCTGCTTGTATAAATAATAGTATGCCCATCGACAATACCACACCCGTAGTTGTACCAGCAGTGTCTGCAGTTCCAGAGTTGGAGTTTGATCAGCTATGGTTGCAGAGTATTACAATTGAAGCACCTACACAAACTGAAGGAACCATCAACATTTCATCTGTTCCTTATAGTAGTCTATCAGGAGCATTCGCAAATAACAATGAAGTAATTAACATCTATACAGATGAGCTTTGGTCAGCGGTAGGAGCACTTTCAACTGTAGCAATGGCAATGACAGCCATCTTTGCTGCTACTGAAGACTTGAGGACTTGGGTTGAAAATCAATAATAATAAGTTGACATAATTACATTCACTATTATAATATAGGTAGTGAGGGAAGATAGAATATTAGTGACCGGGGGAACCGGTATGGTGGGTAGGCATCTACAAGATCTTATCCCTAAAGCTACGTTTGTTGGTTCCAAGGACTATAACCTTGGTAATATATTTGCTGTACAAGCAATGTATAATGATATTGAACCTGATTGTGTCATTCATCTTGCTGCTAAGGTAGGAGGCATACAAGATAACATTGCAAATCCATTAGCATTCCTTGAGGATAACTTAGTAATGAATACTAATGTTGTTAAAACTGCTAATGAGAATGGAGTTGAGAGGTTTATTGGCATACTTAGTACTTGTATCTACCCAGATAGACTTGAGGATAGTCAATATCCAATGACAGAAGACTTGCTTCATGCTGGTCCTCCCACTCCAACTAACTTTGGTTATGGATATGCAAAGAGAATGCTCGGAGTTCATTTAGATACAATTAGGAACTCAACCGATAAGGATTATTTTTCCATTATTCCAAGCAATCTTTACAGTGAATATGACCATTTTGATGATGATACAAAGGCACATTTTGTAACTGCACTACTTAAGAAAATTAAAAACTCAAAAAATGGAATTGTTCCTTTATTTGGAACTGGGCTACCCTTGAGACAATTTATTCATGCTGAAGATCTTGCAAAAATTATTGCAAAGTGTGCAACGAGAAAGGAACAAACCATGACTAACTTCAATGTTTGTTGTGATGAGACACCAATGATCATGGAGATTGCAGAAGAAGGTCTTAAAGCAGCTGGTAGGGATTTGGAACTTCAGTTTGATGCATCTAAGCCTGATGGTCAATACCGAAAAGATTGTGATAACTCAAAGATGAGGGAACTCTTTCCAGACTTTGAGTTCCTATCACTTGAAGAAGGCTTACGTAGAGTTTATAAAAAATTGTAATGAGTGAAAGAGATTGGAAATATGATACCTTCAAATTAGGAACATTTGGAGCAATAGTATTAGTTGTAACACTACCAGTTATTTTTATCGTGGCTACCATTGGCTCAGCTTTATCAATGTTATTCGGTAAGAAGAGTTGATTATTGTAACGAGGCTTCTATAATATTGGTATGAGTATTGACCTCGTATCTGATACGATTGATAAAACTGACATCAGGCATCTTATTGAATGGCTTGATAGTCCTGGTATGGATGTTCCACAACTAACTAAGGGACCCATTACTCCTATTTTTGAGCATAAGTTTGCCAATTGGTTAGGTAATAACAACTCCGTTTTTGTCAATAGTGGATCATCTGCTATCTTGTTAGGTCTTGCTGCACTTAAGTTTGGTGGTAAGCTAAAGAATAATAAGATTGTTGTACCTGATTTGAGCTGGGCTACTGATGTTAGTTCACCTCTTCTACTTGGTATGGATACATACCTTGTTGATTGTAACATGCATAACCTCTCTGCCGATTGTGATCATCTTGAGCAATTATTTAGAGAGGAAAGACCAGCAGCATTTATTCTTGTTTCGGTATTAGGACTTGTACCTAACATGCATCGCATTCACGAGTTATGCCAAAAGTATGATGTTCTATTGATTGAGGATGTTTGTGAGAGTATGGGTTCTAAGTGCATGGGTCAAAAGCTTGGTACATTTGGTATCATGAGCTTCTTCTCTCTATACTTTGGTCACCATATCTCTACTATTGAAGGAGGTATGGTTGCAACTAACAATGCAGAGATTAACGATCTACTTCTTATGATGAGGTCACATGGATGGGATAGAGACCTTAGTAGTGAGAGAGCTGATGTTATTGCTGAAGAGAATGGTGTAGGTGAGTTTGATAGACTCTTCTCTTTCTACCTACCAGGGTTAAATGTTCGTGCTACTGACCTTCAAGCAGTTATTGGTTTGCGTCAAGTAGATAAGATTGATAACTTTGCTAAGATTCGTAATAAAAACTTCCTACACTTCAATGAGAGATTAGCTAACTCAAATAGCTTGATTAAACCTAATCAACATCCTGGTGACTTTGTCTCAAGCTTCTGCTATCCTATATTGCTCAATAAACGTGATGAGTGTGTTGCAGAGCTTAAGGCTAATAACATTGCATGTAGGCCATTGATTGCAGGTTCAATTAGCAAGAGTCCAATGTGGAAGAAGTTTGGTAACTATACACCTAACAATAGAAATGCATCTACGATTGATAGACTTGGCTTCTATGTACCTAACCATCAAGGTATGACTACAGAAGATGTAGATAAGATCTCAGACATTATTTTAAAATACTAAATGAAAACAGCACTAATAACAGGCATCAATGGGCAAGATGGTTCATATCTTGCAGAGTTACTTCTTGAGAAAGGTTATGAGGTATGGGGAACCATTCGTCGTAACTCTTCTCCAGAATATAATACAACTCGAGTAGATCATATCTTTAAGAGAGTTAATCTTGTATATGCAGACTTGACTGATATGTCTTCTCTTGTAAGTGTTTTACAAAAAGCTAAGCCAGTTGAGATTTATAATCTTGCTGCTCAATCACATGTACGAGTTAGCTTTGATGCTCCAATCTATACAGCAGAAGCTACTGGACTTGGTACTCTTAACTTACTTGAAGCTATTCGTTTGACTTGTCCTAAAGCAAGAGTCTATCAAGCATCCTCAAGTGAGATGTTCGGTAATACAATTGATGAGGATGGCTTTCAAAGAGAGACTACTCAACTCAATCCAGTAAGTCCTTATGGATGTGCAAAAGTATTCTCTTATAACATTTGTAACAACTACAAGAATAGTTACAATATGCATATCAGTAATGGTATTCTTTTCAATCATGAATCACCAAGACGTGGTATCAACTTTGTAACTAATAAGGTTGTTCATGGTGCAGTAGATATTAAGCAAGGTCGTAAGAACACTTTGACTCTTGGTAACCTATCTGCAAGTCGTGATTGGGGTCATGCTAAAGACTATGTTAAGGCAATGTGGATGATGCTCCAACAAGATGAGCCAGACAACTATGTTTGCTCTACTGGTGTATCGCATACAGTTCAAGATCTTGTTAACTATACTTTCGATGTACTTAGTGTTGATACAAATCTTATAAGGACTGCTCAACAGTTTGAACGACCAGAAGAACTACAGCATCTTAAAGGTGATTGTACTAAACTAAAAACTAAGCTTGGTTGGGAACCAACATACACTTTTGAGACAATGCTCGATGAGATGATATTTGTAGCTGCTAATAAGCTTAACAAAGATGTTGATACTCGCAAATTCTAATATATAATAAAGACGTAACTATGATTATTAAGCAAGAAAAATATAACGGAGACTTTATCCATAAGCGCTTTGCCTATGAGCAATTTCGTAAGGATGTATCTCCAGTAGGCAATATTGTTGCCTTCCGAGCTCCTATGGATGTAACTGAGAACCTTATTGACTTAGAAGATACTCTCTCTAATGACTTTATTGCTTCTGCAGATGCTATTAACTTTTGTTGGGAGATTCCTAACCTTTGTCCTCTTGGTGCTGTATCCTTTCAACGACTTCTTAATACTGCTATTGCACAGATCTTGAGTAGGCATATTAGCGCTCCTATCGCAATGGATGGTGATGACCTTATGGTTCAGAAACGCTTCATTGGCTCTGATGGTGAGACTCGTGATGAAGGTAAGGTTAGTGTTTCAATTACTTACTCACTTGAGAATGTTGCTGTTGGTCATACTGCTATCAATATTGATGCTGGTAAAGATGCTCCTGGGTTTGCTTTCTCTTCAAGGTTAAATGATGAAAAAGCTCAAGAGTTTATGAATGAGGTTATTGCTTACTTCAATCATGAAGTTAAAGATCAATTTGTTGCAACAACTAAGATCGTAGTATAAATGCTAGTTGAGTATTACGGAGTAGAAGATAACTTCTGCGAGTGGAGCTATATACATGGAGTCTTAGAGCATCTTAAATTGGATGATAACTTTAAGATTCATGTAGTAAGCACGACTCCGGAATGGGATTATAGAGAGAAAGTAGTACTCGATAAAGAAAAGAAGAATGTTATTATCGGGCTTGCAGATGAATGGTCGTCTGATAACATTCCTCAAGAGTGGAAAGATAACGCTACTGTGTTCAAGGCTTACCTAAAGCCAGAACAAGAACAAGGCAACGTACATTCCTTCCCTCTTGGCTATAACAAGAAGCATACTAAGCTTCCTAATAAGCCAATACAATCAAGACCTATAGATGTATTCTTTGCTGGTCATATGGCTTCAACAAATAGGAGACATTACCTACGTTGGGTAATAGATTACTTCCAAGAAATGCCTAGGAGTAAGAGACCAAAACTAGACTTTAATATTACAAGAGGTTTCAATACTGGTCTAAATGGTAAAGAGTATTCACAAAAGTTACATGATGCCAAGATTGTAGTTTGCCCTGCTGGTAATGTAAGCATGGAGACATTTAGACACTATGAAGCTATGAGGAGTGGTGCAATTGTTGTATCACCTAAATTGCCTGGTACTAAGATCTATAAGGATGCTGCTATTTGTCAAGTAGATGATTGGGAAGGTAACGTTGGTGATACAATCATGGACTTGCTTTCTGATAGTGATATGTTACAATTAGTACAAGACCGACAACAACAGACCTATAACAATAGATTCACTGCAACGTCAGTAGCTAAGTATATCAATGAACTTCTTCCAGATACAAAATAAACTCTTCTTCTCTAATAAGAAGGAGCAACCAGATCCTCTTGATCAAGAGGGTGAGCAAGCATTCGTACCCTTCCTACTCAATAGGTGGTTAACGATGTATAGTAAAGAGACTGTTGGCTTTGTTAATGCTACTCTCAATAAGTATTGTGGTATCTTTGATACCGATAAGCAAAAGACTTATAAGCTATACTACAACCTTATACCTCGTCTTAAGTTCAAGCGTATCACATACATTAAGAAGGTTAAGAAAGATAAGGATAAGGAAGAAGAGAAAGATCAGCTTAAGATGATTGCTAAGAATAACTTTATGTCTTCTCGTGAATTAGAGCAATATCAAGAGTTGATTAATTCATAACAAGTAGTAAATAATAGCATGGCACAAAGAAGTATTGATACTCTAGCTACTCAACGGCATTTGATTGACCTCTCTACTCACTCAGAAGGTGATATAGGTCTTACAGATGACTTTGAGTTGACAATGATTTTTGATGATATCCTTCTCGTAGAATATATTGACGAGAACGAGCATGGTGAGATCCAACGTAATGGAATTTATGTTCCAACTAATGCAGTAACTAAAGCTTGGCGTAAGGCAAGAGTAGTTCTTGCAGGACCTAAAGCAGAATATGCTAAGAAGGGTGATATTGTTCTCTTTCCAAGTAACTTAGGAGTTACTGTAGCTAATATTGATGTTCAAGGTACGGTAGTTAAGAAGGGTATCTTCTTGAATGAAGATCGTCTCTTTGGTATCTGTAACCTTAAAGATGCAGATAGCTAGACCAGCTCTTGATACGTTACTACGTAGTAATGTTTGTGAAGTACGCTTTGTAAGACGAGATCCAAGACCTGGTGACGGTCCTACAAGGCGTATGCTTTGCACTAAGGATTTGAGTATCCTTACCTCTCTTAATGGTAGAACTACTCTTCACTATAGGCCACCTCGAGGTGGTATGCAAGTCAATGAAGCAATGCAAAACATTTGTGTTGTATGGGACATTTTCATGCAGGACTATAGAAACGTTGCGATGAATAGCTGCAACTTAATCCAAACTATTCCAGCAAATGAGTGGTGGGGTTATTTCAACGAGAATATATACCCGATGTCACCAGCTCAGAAAGCTAACTTTATGAACTCATGAATGTATCTACTGAAAACTTCTCTGATCACCTTAAGCCTTTCCTATTGCAGCGAGTGGCTATTTGTACAGATAAAAAGATTATCCGTAAAGGTAAGTTGAGGATTTTTCAGATCAAGCAACATTACGCGAAGCTTACTTTAGAGGATGAAGTAAGAACACGCTTATATGAGATTCCATATCCTTACGAGATGTCAACTGATGGTAGAAAGCTTACTCTTTGTTACAAGCTTGAGAAGTTTCTTAATATTGGTGACCTCGAACTACAAGTTAAGTTTTTAGACTCAAGTAAGAGCTCTAAACTATATGACTCCAATGTCTATATTCTACCACTGGAAGATGTCCAGTTTTAACTTGATTATGCTACATAGTATTGTATACTAGTTATAGTGATCGGTTCTATAACAAACAACTTCCCCGAGGGCTATACCCCTAACTCCTCTCAAGTAAAGCTTCTAAAGAGTATCGACGAAGCTTTTGCATCAGGTAAAAAGTTTATTATCTGTAATGCACCTACTGGTTCAGGTAAGTCTTTTATCTCTAAGACTCTTGGTAACGCTGCTGAGGATGCTCCAGATGAGTTTAGAGAGCTAGTTACATCTTATGCTGCCTTCAAGAGAGGCTCTTCTGGTTATAAGTATCAAGAAGAGATGGATGAGACTGCTCCCTTTGGTTGTACTGCATTGACTATTACAAAGGCTCTACAAGATCAATACAAAGAGCTATTCGATGATGTAGAAGTTGTAAAGGGTAAGTCTAACTATCAATGTGTAGTAGATGAACGCTTTCCTGTAGATGTAGCTCCTTGTGTAAGCTCTCAGAACCTTAAAGCTGATTGCTGGGCTAAGTGTAAGTGTCCATACTATGAAGCTCGTAATAGAGCTCTTACATCGCAGTTTAATACCCT
>ENA-ORDA01000131-ORDA01000131.1-marine-metagenome-genome-assembly--contig:-NODE-131-length-73605-cov-4.903180_pt1 | contig 73605 bp, 71 predicted proteins | sample MGYA00237778_ERZ508506 | MGnify/ENA primary metagenome ERZ508506 (study PRJEB26177, sample SAMN06267891) | marine metagenome | isolation source: Monterey Bay, California, USA | place: Pacific...
AACTAGTGTTGCAATACGAGGAGTATGCTGACGCAGTTGTAGAAGGGCGCAGATGCCGTCGGCATCTCCGTTAAAAACATCGAAATAAGCCATAAAAACACTGACCCTGAGACTTAACTCTTGGGAACTGACTGACCTGAGTTCACAGGCAGAACAGAGACATTCTCGGCCTGAGCGACCTGACGAGCACGCTTACCCACACGGCCCTGCTTCAGCCAAACAAAATCATGGCGGACTTCATGAGCGTCAAAACCGCTCACATAATTGCGAAGGATTTTGGTGATCGCGTCGCAATCAAGTTTTGCGCAGGCTTCGATCAAAGCAGCTGTCGCCACTTCAAGCACATCAAAATCTAAACTGTCTTCCTCAGCCCGCATGATCATAGGGTGCCCGGTGCCAGCCACCGAGGTACCCAATAATAATTCTTCATGAAGCTTTTCGCCGGGACGCAATCCGATGAATTCGATATCGATGTGGTCCGAGGCTAATGCATCTCCCTCAAGCTCGTAACCACTCAAACGAATCATGCGTCTAGCGAGGTCAACAATACGTACCGGCTCACCCATGTCCAGAACAAAGACGTCACCGCCCGTTCCCATCGCTCCGGTTTGCAAAACGAGCTGAGCGGCCTCAGTAATGCTCATAAAATATCTTGAGACGTCGGGGTGGGTCACTGTGACAGGCCCCCCGCATTCGATCTGTTCTCTAAATAAAGGAACAACAGATCCTGATGAACCCAGCACATTACCGAAACGCACGATGCAGAATCGTGTCGGAGTTTCGCGTTGCGCCAATCCCTGCACAATGAGTTCGGCGAAGCGCTTTGAGGCGCCCATGATATTAGCAGGGCGTACTGCCTTATCTGTTGAAACTAAAACGAATGTTTCAACACCCGCACGCTCAGCTGCGCGGGCTGCTGACCAGGTACCCTCAACGTTATTAGCCACTCCCTCCGCGACATTATATTCCACTAGGGGGACATGCTTGTAGGCTGCGGCGTGGTAGACCGTCTGCACATTGAATGTCTTGTACAAAGCTTCCAATCTGCGCTCATCGCGAACCGAGCCCAGCAACGTTACTACTGGAAAACGGTAATTTTCTTCATGGCAAAGCGCCTTAAGCTCCTGCTCAATGTTGTAGAGCGCAAACTCTGAAATATCGAGCAAAATAATTTCTCGTGGGGCCGAGGCCATAATCTGCCGACATAATTCTGAACCAATTGATCCCCCAGCCCCGGTCACCATGACAACTTTGTCATGAAGACAGCTATCGATCAGCTCAGGGTGGGGGGGTACAGGATCCCGGCCCAGCAGATCATCAAGGTCGACATCTTGAATTTGGTTGACACTCGCCCTTCCGCCCACCAGCTCCGAAATTTTGGGTACCGTACGAACATGAACAGGGATTCCAACTAGAGCATTGATAATTTCGCGCCGGCGCTCAGCAGAGGCTGAAGGTACAGCTAACAATACTTGTGCAATTTTTTGCTCTCTAACTATCGTTTCTAATGCTTTGGAAGAAAAAACAGGCCGACCATTAATGATCGTGTTTCGTAACGATGTGTCATCGTCTACGAACGCGTAAACCTCATAATTAGCTCCGTGGTTTAAGGCGTGCAATAACTGACGCCCCGATTCACCTGCGCCATAGATCAACACCTTTCTCGACCCACGCTCGGAAGATGCCTGATAGTACGCTCGGGTCAACAGGCGAACTCCCCCTGTTCCAAAAAACAGCAGCAGCCAGAATATACCCGGCGCCGCAGGTGCAACATTGAGTTGCCAGTAAAAATTCAAGAGTGCAAAACCCAGTGCCACAATCGTCACCGCGCCCACTAGGTCCCAAACCGCGTGAGGACCCATATGTCGGATAAGCGATCGATACAAGCGACGACCAACAAAAACAGTGGCCGCAAACAAGACCATGCCAAAAAGCACCAGCAGTTCAAAGGCATTTGCTGGAAACAGTGGACGATCGTATCCGAGACTTGAAGATCCCATTAACGCAAGGCAGACCAAACACAAATCCGCCAACAGCAGCACCGTAGTACGCACATTGTGCGCTGACATGAATGGGGTGCTAACGCGCTTTAATACCGCAGCGTTGTCTGCTTCGGAACGGGATCGACTCAACCGCTTCGCAAGGTGCTTTACCATTTCGACTGTTAATTCCTATATGCAGTTCGCCGACCTAAGAGAAAGGGCCGTACTACAGAACGTCACAGTTTACGAGTAGCGCTGGCTGTATACCACTAGTACCAACGAAGGAATCGTCGCGAAAATTACCGCAAAAACTGGGGAATAAGACCCAAAGGTAGCCCATATAGCCATCGGAATCTGCCATAAAATCTGCAGCCCAAGGAGACCAACATTGATCACGAGCACCGAGTCAGAGGTCCTTTTGAGGCGCTGATAGGCGTGCTCGCTATGTCCCTGTGTAGGGGATTTACCCTGCGCCAATCGTATAATTAGTGTACACGTGGCATCCACAACAAATGGCATCATCAGAATCAACCATACGGCGCCCAATCGGTTGTCTTGACCTGCGGCATATAAACCGACGCAACCCAAATAAAAACCTATGAATACTGCACCGCTGTCCCCCATAAAAAGACGCGCAGGGGGCCAATTTCGCCCTAAAAATGGCGTTAAGGCTCCTGCAAGCACGAAAGCAAAGTGGCTCACTCCTAATGCCCCCGGTACAAAAAAACTGATAACGCCCAGACCGAGGCAGACGCTGAGGGCTTGAGTGCCAACGAAACCATCAAGACCATCCATGAAATTAACCAAGTTAATGGCCCACCCCAAAGCCAATATCGCCAGTCCAATAATGAGCACAGGCGCGGCGTTCAACAGCGCCACCGCAGCGACAGAGGAGCTCGCCAAGTAAACAAACAGACGTAGCCAGACCGGAAGTGTATAGCGGTCGTCAAGTAAACCCACCAAAGCAACCAACAAGCCCCCGCCTTGCAAAACCCAAAGTACAAAGGGTGTCTCAGAGGTGGCGGCATTAGGTACAAAGAGGGCTAAAATCACAGCTAACGCGAAACAAATACCTGCTCCAACAGGTGTCGGACTTAGGTGCGCGCTTCGTGCATTGGGCCTATCAACAAAACCCCACCGCGTTGCCGCCTGTTGAAAACAGAGCAATAAAAACCATGAGGTACAAAAAGCTAGAACAACAGCCATCAGGCTGCGCCCTCCTCTTTAGATGAACGAAGCAAACGCTCCAATGACCAGACAGCACTATCGAAGGGCTGAGCGGCCTCGCCACACCAGTAAGTCCCGCCTAGAGCTGCCGCTAGACCCCTGGTTTTATGCGACGGTAAGGCAGCCAAACCCGCCAAAATAAAACGCCATAGCAGCCTTGGTAAACTCAGGGTTGTCTTTACTCCCAAAGCCTTACCGATTCGAGATGCCGAATAGCACTGACCATCAGTTACCGCTAGGGGGTGGTTTCTGAGCACATACTCCGAATCCGAATCCCACAGCAAAAAAATAATTAGCGCAACAAGATCAGGACGTGCCACTAAACTACGGTGGCCTTCGGTCGGCAGCGACACCGGCAACAAGCGCTGCCATTTTTTCAATGCAGCAAGATTTGCGGTAAGTGTACGATCGTAGACCAAAGCGGGCCTTAATATGACGAGTTCGCAGCGGCTAGAACTCAATACCTTTGAAACCGCGATTTCCGCCTGCCACTTAGATGCCGCGTAAGGAGACACCGGCTTTGGTATCTCAGACGCGAGGGTCCCAGGATCAATTATCTTCGCTGGCACCACGTTCAAAGAACTCATAAAAATGAATTGCTTAACACCAGCGACCTCTGCCGCTGATGCGAGTGCACGGCAAGCCTCAACGTTAATCTGCTGGTATGCAGAAAAATCGCCTTTACTATGGGCGATCCCTGCACAGTGAATAACAACGGTAATTTCTGTAAACAGCCCATAGGAATGACTGCACTCACTCAGATCTAAAAAGCGGTCACAGGAATGTCTACCCGCGGTAATAACGGCAACTCCTTGTTCCTTTAGGGCAGCATAAACTGCGCTGCCAACATAACCCGAGGCCCCAGTCAGTAAAATCACCTCGGCGCCTCAGGATGTCGGAAATCGTCACTCGAGAACAATGCGATCTCTGTTGCTTGCAATAATGGATTCGCCAATGCCTTTGACTTCAACGAGTTCATCAATGGACTCAAAAGGCCCGTAAGACTCCCGGTGCTCCACAATCCGATAGGCCTTTGCCAAGCCAACCCCCGACAGGCTATCCGATAAAAGCTCTGGAGAAGCTGTATTGATATTGACCTCCTGGGGCTGACTGAACACTGGCGAGCTCGAAAAAGCCAGGGTGAAACACAAAACTGCAATGCCCACAATTTGGTGTAGAGGGAATAACCCATATAAATTGCCCCAGACTCTAGGGCTTGATTCGCCGGAACCACTGGTGAAGAAAGACATGGCAACATACTCCTGTTATTTAAATAGAAGAACCTTAGATGGTTCAAAAACAGGTTATGAAATAACGCTACGAACGGGGACATCAGCGGCCTCCATTGCCCTCAAACGGGCGCTAGAGATAACTGGATGCGCTTGACCACGCCAAGGGGATCAGCTGCCGCCGTAATAGAGCGCCCCATGACCAAATAATCAGCCCCTGCAGACACTGCGGCAGCTGGCTCAACAACACGCTTTTGATCACCAGCTGCATCTCCTTTGAGACGAATCCCAGGAGTCACCAAAGCAAAATCAGGGTGAACAATTTTTCTAAGCTCAGCCGCCTCTTGAGCCGAACATACAACACCATCAAGTCCTGCACTTTCGGCAAGCTTTGCCAGATCCAAAACACGCCCCAACGCAGCGCCGTGAAAACCCACCTCTGCGAGATCCGACTCTGCCATGCTTGTGAGCACAGTGACCGCCGTTAGGAGTGGCTTATCTTGTCGACCCGCAAGTGCGTCACAAGCAGCTCTCATCATTGATGTCCCTCCACTAGCGTGGACGTTGACCATCCATACGCCAAGATCAGCGGCGGCGGTAACGGCCTTGGCCACCGTGTTTGGAATATCGTGAAACTTAAGATCCAAGAACACATCGAAACCACGATTAACAAGTTGCTCGACAGCCTGAGGACCAACCCGGGTAAATAATTGCTTTCCCACCTTTACCCGACACATTGCAGGATCTAGCTGGTCGGTAAGCTGCAACACATGATCCATATCATCAAAATCGAGCGCCACAATCAAAGCTCTATGATCAACCATTTAATGCCTCACCTGTCGTTCCTAAATCCCGGATAGTGCCCCAATGCTTACAGCCCGGACAATACCAATGCAGCTGCTGGTTACGAAATCCGCAGTGAGTGCAGCGATAAGAAGACCGTTGATCAATAATCTTTTCAATAGTCTCGAGTTCTAGAGACTCATCATCCCCCGCCTCTGCCGAATCATGAAGACTCATAAGTAACGCTACACCGCGTAGAGAGGGTTTGTCTTTTAGACTTAGGCGTAAAAACTTTTTTGCCGCGGCGTTGCCAATCGTGCCATGTAACTCGTGAGCAATAGCAAGCGCTAGCGGCGTTGTCGGCGTTCGCTCAAAACACCCCTCAAGGTAGGAACGCAAATTTTTTCTTACCCCCAATGAATCCATCGCCTCTCTCATGAGCGGCGTGACCTCTGCCAAGTACTCTGGCCCTTGATCAAAAACCGTCTTGAGAATTTTAATACTCTGCTCCGGTTGCCCCGCCGATAACTCTAGAGCACCCAAGGACAGCGTGGCGCGGACACAAGCTTTGTCGTAGCGCAACGCTTTAGCAAGCAGCTCTCGGCCCTCTCCATAGTCTCCACGGACCCTCGCCAACTCCGCCCGCTCGCAGTAGTAGTGCGCTAACAGAACGCCAACCGGCTGACCAACCTCCTCAGCAGTGTTATCGGCACTTTTAATCAAGCTTCGTTTCGGAAGTAATTCTTCAGCAACATCGCAGGCAGCTGACCAGTCCCTTTGGGCCTCATAAATCTCCAGCAAATGACGGCGCGCTACTCTCCGGTGATTACCTGACTCAGTCACAAGATCGATCAATAACTTTTCAGCTCGATCAAGTAAGCCCGCAGAAATATAGTCCCTAGCAAGCTCAAGGTGCGCCAAGTGCAATTGCGTTTGAGGTAAGCTCGGTCGAGCCAGTAAATTTTGATGAACTCTTATGGCGCGCTCCACCTCTCCACGGCGACGCAAGACATTACCCAAAGCAATATGCGTATCAAAGGTCTCGGCGTTAACTTCCAAAGCCTGAGTAAACGCATCGATAGCATTATCTTGCCTGCCATCTAGAAGAAAATTTAAGCCGCGATAATATTCAGAAGGAGGTTGCGCCGAACTGCCCCAAATTAAGGGTCGATTACCCCGTCTCCCCAGCCACCAGCCGGCGGCGATAGCCGCAGTTAGGGTTAGCAGTAAGAGAAGGTCAATCACTCTCACTGAGCCCAAAACGACGCAGTCGGTCTACCTCAAGCTCGAGTTTGGAGTGCTGCCGGCGCAGACGTAAATAGCTAGCCCGCTGTCGAAGGGTTACAAACAAGCCACCCAACAACCCAGTCACGCAGCCGGTTGCAAAAAATAACAGAAACCAGAGTGCAGCCGCACGTTCCGAAAACTGCACGACTAACAAATCGAGGGGAACAGGGCTGGTATTTTGAAGTGTAAACAAGGCCCCCATCACGATCGCCGTGCCAACAATGAGGAGACTCAGTAAAGCTCGCAGAAGCGCCACGATCAGAAGCCAGCTTTTAACGAACGGTTAACGCGTTCTCGCAGTTCCTTACCCGGCTTAAAGTGCGGTACGTGCTTTCCTTCTAACTCGACGCTATCGCCGGTTTTCGGGTTACGCCCTTGGCGAGGTTCCCGGTAATGCAAAGAGAAACTACCGAAGCCACGAATCTCGATACGCTCACCACTCGACAGCGTTTCAGCCATGTGATCAATCATCAACTTCACCGCCAGCTCAACATCTTTGGTACTAAGCTGCGACTGCTGAGAGGCTATTAATTCAATGAGCTCGCTTCGGGTCATGGACTTTTATTCGGCACTTGAGATCCCACATTTTCTAACGTCAGCAAAATCTTTTCAAGTTCCTAATTTACATGACTTTTTTAACTAAAAAATACAAGGCGGTTAAATACAAGTGGATCGCTGTAGCCAAGCCGCCCGATTAAGCACCAGCAAACAACTTGGATGAAACTTTTAGTAGCCACACGCGAGACACAGGGTATTTTTTGCTGCGCAAAAACTGCTGCTGGCACCGATTCAGATAAAGCCAACACAACGCCGTTTTATTGCTGATAAGTCAGCGCCACCTTCAATCGAACACACATAAAAAAGGCCGGCTTAAAGCCGGCCTTTGGTGAACCACTGTATGTGATTACTGACTATCCATTTTCGCTTTAATCAGATCACCAATAGTACCGGGTGAGGCCGCCTCGTCTTGCTGCTTGAGGGTTTCAACGGCATCTTTCTCGTCGTCGATATCCTTGGCCTTTATTGACAGACCGAGGGTACGGTTTTTACGGTCAACGTTGGTGATTTTAGCTTCTACAGCATCACCTACATTGATAACCGAACGCGCATCCTCAATGCGATCAACACTGATATCTCCAACCTTCAGATACCCTGATACCTCGTCTGAAAGCTTGATCAGTACACCTTTGGCATCAACTTCCACAGCTTTACCGGTAACGATAGTGCCTCGGTCATTGTCACTTACATAGAGTGTAAAGGCGTCTTCTTCCATCTGCTTGATACCGAGAGAAATCCGCTCGCGCTCAGGGTCGATCGATAAAATAACTGTCTCTATCTCGTCTCCCTTTTTGTAGTTACGAACAGCTTCTTCACCTGTTTCATTCCAGCTGATGTCGCTCAAGTGCACCAGACCATCAATAGCGCCATCGAGGCCGATAAAGATGCCAAAATCAGTGATTGACTTAATGGTGCCTGAAATCCGATCACCTTTAGCATGGTCTGACGCAAACGCATCCCATGGGTTCTGAGTGCACTGCTTGATGCCCAGAGAGATGCGACGACGGTCTTCGTCAATATCAAGAACCATGACTTCAACTTCATCACCTAGCTGCACAATCTTTGAGGGGTGAACGTTTTTGTTAGTCCAATCCATCTCAGAGACGTGAACCAGGCCTTCAACGCCCTCTTCGATCTCAGCAAAGCAACCGTAGTCAGTCAGGTTAGTTACCTTAGCGTTAACCCGAGCACCCTCAGGGTAACGGTTGGTGATCTCTACCCATGGATCTTCACCCAGTTGCTTTAAGCCTAGTGAAACGCGATTGCGCTCGCGATCAAACTTGAGGATTTTGACATCCATCTCTTGACCAACTTCTACAATCTCACTGGGGTGCTTAATACGCTTCCAAGCCATATCGGTGATGTGCAGCAAACCATCAACCCCGCCAAGATCCACAAAGGCGCCATAATCTGTGAGGTTCTTGACCACGCCTTTGACAGACATGCCCTCTTGCAGATTTTCAAGCAGTTCTTCCCGTTCTTGGCTGTTTGCGGCTTCCATAACAGCACGGCGAGACACAACAACGTTGTTACGCTTCTGATCGAGCTTAATGACCTTAAATTCGAGCTCCTTACCTTCAAGGTGCGTAGTCTCGCGAACCGGACGCACATCGATCAATGAACCGGGCAAAAAGGCTCTAATAGATTCGATATCAACAGTGAATCCGCCTTTAACCTTGCCGTTTATGATGCCGGTTACGACTTCGTCTGCCACATGCGCTGCCTCTAAGCGCTTCCACGCCTCGGCACGCTTGGCCTTTTCACGAGAAAGCTTGGTCTCGCCAAAACCGTCTTCAACAGTCTCAAGGGCTACCTGAACTTCGTCGCCAATATTGAGTGTGCACTCACCGTTGGCATTGGTGAACTGGTCGAGCGGGATCACACCCTCAGACTTGAGGCCTGCGTGAACAGTAACCCACTCGTTGTCAATATCGATGACAACACCGGTTACGATAGATCCGGGCTCCATATCGACGGTTTTTAAGCTTTCTTCAAATAATTCTGCGAACGATTCGCTCATGGGACGTTCCTGTTGTTGCGGCATAGTATGCCTAGCCAATCCCCAGATAGGATTGGGTCTGCTCAAATTAGCGGTTGCCGAGGTATCTGGCCTTCAGTTCGGCGACCGCGCTATTAACCCTTTGCCTGCTGCGAGCTCGAATACACGATCGCAGACCGCGTCTATAGACAGCGCAGAGCTATCTATATGAACCGCATCTTCGGCAGCTACCAGCGGCGACGCGGAGCGGTTGGTATCACGCTCGTCACGCTCGTTGATGGAATCCAAAAGGCGCGGCAGGCTAACACTTTCACCTTTCTCGAGCAACTGCGCCTGACGCCGGCTTGCCCGAGCTTCAGGAGACGCGGTCAGGAAAATTTTAAGCGCTGCACTTGGAAAGACCACGGTACCCATATCTCGTCCGTCAGCTACCAACCCGGGAAATGCCGCGAGCTCGCGCTGACGTTCCAATAACGCCGCTCTCACTTTAGCCAATACCGCAACGGCAGAGGCACCACGACTGCCATCTTGGGAGCGAATTTGCGTTGTTACGTCTTGACCTGCAAGCCAGACTGAAACACCCGATGGCGAGGGCACGAACCGCACATCAAGCGTTTCGGCGACTTCCACTACCCGCGCTTCATCGTGCCAGCTGATATCCCGCAGCACACACGCATAACCTACGATGCGATAAAGCGCGCCACTGTCGAGCAAGTGCCAACCCAAGGCTTCGGCCAGTTTTGTACTTAGAGTCCCCTTGCCAGCACCGCTGGGGCCATCAACACAAATAACGGGCGCTTTAGTCATTAGCGAGCCTCAAGCCTAAGCCCGGCACTCGATATTAGTTCAGCGAAACCCGGAAACGAGGTGGCGACGTGGTCACAATCAAGTATCTCAATCGCCGCCGATGCGCGGAGCCCTGCAATGGCAAAGGCCATAGCAATACGGTGATCGTGAAACGTGTTGACTGAGCCTCCCCCCAATTTTCCGCCCTCAATAACAATGCCATCTGGGGTGGGCTCATTTTTTATCCCAAGGGTGTCCAAGCCCTCGGCCATCGCAGCGATCCGGTCGCTTTCTTTGACCCGAAGCTCGCTGGCACCGCGCAGTGTCGTCGTGCCAGAAGCACAAGCAGCTGCTATGAAAAGCGCTGGGAACTCATCAATAGCTAAGGGGACTTCATCTTCCGGAATATCAATTCCGTGAAGCGGCGCATAGCGAACCTGCAAATCAGCTACGGGTTCACCGCCTATTTCCCGTGGGTTAAGGACAGAAATATCGGCCCCCATCAGAGTCAAAATATTGAGAACTCCCACGCGGGTCGGATTCATCCCGACGTGCTTAAGGAGAACATCTGACCCCGGGGCGATACTAGCTCCAACAAGTAAAAATGCTGCAGAAGAAACATCCGCCGGTATGTCGATGGAGGTTCCCATCAACCGACCACCACCATCAAGGCCAATTACCCCATTCGTAGAATCTACGTCGTAACCAAAACCATTCAACATTCTCTCAGTATGGTCTCTCGTTGGTGCTGGTTCGGTAACCGAAGTTCTACCTTTTGCGTACAAACCCGCTAGCAGCACACAAGATTTCACCTGTGCACTGGCTATTGGTAAATCATAGTGAATTCCTTGCAGCGACTGCCCACCTGAGATAACCAGCGGCGGGCGTCCCTGGGATAGTGAATCAATGCGAGCCCCCATTTTGGACAGCGGGTTAATCACCCTTCCCATGGGCCTTTGCATCAGCGAAGCGTCACCGACCAGCTCACAATCAAAATTTTGGCCCGCCAAGATACCTGCAAACAGCCGCATGCCAGTGCCCGCATTCCCCAAATCTATCGCTTCCTGCGGGGCTATAAGGCCGTGTAATCCCACCCCACTAATCTCGAGGCTTCCCGCCTCGGGGCCTTCGATAGTCACTCCCATTTGCCGAAAAGCAGCAATAGTTCTCAGCGCATCCTCGCCTTCAAGGAAACCCGCCACTTCGGTTATTCCCTCTGCCAAAGAGCCTAGCATCACCGATCGGTGCGACATTGACTTATCACCGGGAACACGGTGTTCACCCGTAAGTTGGCCTCCAGGCTGCACAACAAACCTCATTCAGCATCCCGTCCTTTATCGGTCTGATCAGATTCGGGTAACTGCTCACCCGTACTTATTTTGAAGGGGTTCAAAACTGCATCATGATCACGTCGGATTGAGCGACAGATCGAAAAATAACGCTCCAGTTGTTCACCCTCACCGCCTGCGATCAGTTCTTTGAGTACTGACAGCTGATCCTCGACTGCCGTTAGTGCATGGATAAGCGATTTTTTATTGGTGAGAGCCACATCGCGCCACATTACAGGGTCAGAGGCGGCTATCCGAGTCATATCACGGAGTGCACCGCCACCGTGCCGCATGGGGTTTAAACCATCATCGGCCAAAGCCATGGTTAGGGCATAAGCGAGCATATGAGGTGAATGGCTACTCGCGGCAAGCGCAGCGTCATGATCTGCTGCAGACATAATTGTGACACGCGAACCAACGCTCTCCCACATCGCAGTCACCCAATTGAGAGCCTCAAGGTCTGTGCCAGCGTCTGGGGTCAGAATGGCCTCACGGCCTTCAAAAAGATCGGCTCTGGCAGCCGTCACGCCGCTGTTTTCTGAACCAGCTATAGGATGTCCTGGAACAAAGCGTGGATAGCTCTCGGCCATCTGATCAATAACCCAGCCCTTCATACTGGCTAAGTCTGTGACAATAGGGGTCTCTCCTAGGGCTCGTAATCGGCTTGGTAAATCAGCTAACAACTCTCCCGTGGAAATAGGCGGCGCACCAATGATAAGGACATCAGCCCCAGCAACTGCACGGCTCAGATCGAGGTCATAATCGTCGATCACGCCCAGCGCCAAGCCTCGCTCAAGACTGGGAGCTCGCGGGCCCCAAGCACTGATACGACCCAACCAACCAGCACGCTTGAGGGCAAGCGCTAAGGATCCCGAGATTAAACCCAGTCCTAAAAAGACAACCTTCGAAGTATTTATGGGCGCCATGGAATCAGGGCGCTAGATCGGTGCGCAAGGATAAGAGCCTAGTCGTTTAAGCATAATCGACTGCTCTTCGAGCTCATTCATTATTTGATCGACGATTTGATCCTCGAGATGGCCCTCAAATTCGATATAAAAAACATAAGTCCACTTTTCGGTTTTTGACGGTCTAGAGTCGATACGTGTCAAGCTGATACCGGCATCTTCAAAAGGTCGCAGCAAATTGAGCAAGGCTCCTGGCCTATTGCGACTTGCAATAATGACTGAGGTTTTATCCTTGCCGCTCTCGGGTACAAAGTCCCGACCCAAAACCAAAAATCGGGTTGTATTGCTCGCGTAATCTTGAATGGATACCTCGCGCTTTTCTAAGGTATACATCTCAGCAGCGATATCCCCAGCTATTGCCGCAACACCCATCTCAAACTGTGCGCGCCGAGCCGCTTCACCATTGCTGGCGACCGGTTCCAGTGGCACTTGCGGTAGATGAGTTTCTAACCAAGTTCGGCATTGAGCAAGCGCTTGTGGATGGCCACAGATTTTGCCAATTTCAGCATTGCCCGTAGCTTGACCCACAAATAAATGATGGACGACAGGCAACTCGACTTCCCCCACGATATGTAAGGGTGACTCCAGAAAGCAATCTAGAGTTTGGCCAATCATTCCCTCAGTAGAATTCTCTACGGGAACCACTCCAAAATCGCAGCGGCGCTCTTCAACCTCTCTAAACACCCCTTGAATTGAAGACTGAGCGTGGGGCAACGCAGATTGACCAAAGTGTTTTCGGGCCGCGGCCTGAGTATAAGTCCCTACTGGGCCCAGAAAGGCCACTGAAAGGGGCTTCTCAAGGGCCAAACAGCTGGACATGATTTCACGAAAAATGCGGGCCATATAGTCACCTGGCAAGGGCCCTGGGTTCCTATCTTGAATAGCGCGAAGCACCTGCGCTTCACGTTCAGGACGATAAAACATAGGTGACGCTTGGGTATCTGACTGCACAGCAGCAAGCTTTATCTCGGCTACTTCCTGGGCACAGCGCGCACGGTCACTAATCAGCGTCAGTAACTGCCCATCGATAGCATCGATACGAGCCCGGATGGTTTCAAGTTGCTCATCAGTCGCCATAGTTTAACCGTAACGTTGCTCAAACTCAGACATGAAATTGCACAGCGCCTCGACCGCCGCCTCAGGAACGGCGTTGTAAATACTTGCGCGCATACCGCCCACCGAACGATGCCCTTTGAGATTAGTCAGCCCTGCCTGTTCGGCTTCCTCAAGAAAAACCTTATCTAGAGCAGAGTCTGCGAGTGTAAAGGGCACGTTCATCCACGACCGCGCCGATTCGCTGACTGGATTACTAAAGAAATCTGAGTTATCAATTTGGCCATAGAGGCGCGCCGCTTTTCGCGCATTGATGGCACCCATAACCTCCAGACCGCCCATGGACTCAAGCCATTCAAAAACCAAACCCGTCAAGTAAACCGCAAAAGTTGGCGGCGTGTTGTACATAGAGCCATTTGTAGCAGCAGTATCCCAATTGAGCATCGCGGGGCAACTGGGCCTCGCCTGACCGAGGAGATCCTTCCGAACCATGACTAACGCCAATCCAGCAGGGCCAATATTTTTTTGGGCACCCGCATAAATAACACCGAATTGAGTGACATCTATGGGACGCGACAATAATGTCGATGACATGTCGGCAACAAGAGGAGATTCAACCGCAGGAGTCACCGAAAACTCTAGCCCGCCAATAGTTTCATTAGGACAGTAATGAACATAGCGCCCTTCCGAGAACGACCAATCATCGCGACTGGGAATAGACATAAAGTTGTCTACGCTGCCATCTGCGACGCAGTGGGCATTGACGAAGCGCTTGCCTTCGGCAAACGCTTTTTTAGACCACTGCCCCGTAACAAGGTAATCGGCACTGTCGGTTTCTGAGCTCAAGTTGAGTGGTACCGCGGCAAACTGCTGACTCGCACCGCCCTGCTGAAACAAAACCGCGTACTCATCGGGCACCTCCAACAAACGCCTTAACCGGCTTTCTGCCTGTTCCATGACGTCGACAAAGGCTTTGCTGCGATGACTGAGCTCCATGACCGAGGCGCCTTGCCCCTGCCACTCAAGCATTTCTTCCTGAGCTCTTTTCAAAACCGCTTCAGGTAGGGCAGCGGGACCGGCGCAAAAATTATGTACTCGAGACACGATTCAAGACTCTCCGGTATCTCCGTTGGCCTCTGGCACCCCTGATTCTGGGGAACCAACAGTTTCGGCCGCTTCTGCCTCTGGCACCGCATCGTCGTCTTCAACAATTCGGCTCAAACGCACTAGCTTTTCATCTTCACGAGTTTTTATAACGCGAACACCCTGAGTATTTCGGCCTAGGGTTGAGATTTCTTCAACCCGCGTTCTAACAGCGGTCCCTTGATCCGAGATCAACATAATCTCATCGCCCGTGGAAACTTGAACAGCACCCACCAGGGGACCATTTTTAGCGGTCGTCGCCATCGCAATGACGCCTTTAGTTCCTCGCCCCTTGCAGGGAAATTCCTCTGTGTCTGTACGCTTGCCGTAACCTTTTTCGCTGACCGTCAAAATCGTGCTGTCTGCTTGGGGAACGATAAGTGATATCAGGCGATGTTCATCCCCTAATTTAATACCCCGAACACCTCTTGCTGTACGACCCATAGCGCGAACAGCCTGCTCTTGGAATCTGACAGCCTTACCTTCACTAGACAGCAACATGACATCGCAGCTGCCGTCGGTGACAGCAGTACCCACCAGCCAATCATCGGCCTCAAGCTCCAAAGCCCGCAAACCTACGCTGCGCTGCCGAGCAAATTGCTGCATGTCAGTTTTCTTAACAATGCCCCGTGCTGTGGCCATGAAGATGAAATGCCCTTCCTCATAGCCCTCAACTGGCAAGATCGAAGTAATGCGCTCACCTTCATCAAGGGGTAACAAGTTAACCATAGGCCGACCCCGGGCATTTCGGCTTGCCAGAGGGATATGGAAGACCTTTAGCCAATACACTTTGCCAAGGTTTGAGAAGCACAAAATAGTCGCGTGAGTGCTTGCGATAAGTAAATGCTCTACAAAGTCCTCATCTTTAACCGCCGTTGCTGATCGCCCTGTGCCGCCCCGGCGTTGCGCCTGGTAATCAGACAGCGATTGAGTTTTTGCATAGCCGCCGTGGGATATCGTCACCACGCGGTCCTCTTCCGTAATCAAATCCTCAACGCTTAGGTCGTGGGTGGAATCCGTGATCTCAGTAAGTCGATCGTCACCGAACTCCTCAACCAGCTCCTTGAGCTCATCTCGGATCACCTGACGCAAACGATCTGGGTCTTGCAGAATTTCGAGATACCCTGCGATTTCCACCAGTTTGTCCGAGTATTCCTGCAATAGCTTTTCATGCTCTAAACCAGTCAAGCGGTGCAGTCGCAGCTCCAAAATAGCCTGAGCTTGCGCAGGGGACAAAAAGTACTGGCTCCCGTGCAAACCGAATTCTTTCGGCAACTCGTCGGGGCGACAAGCGTCTTCACCCGCGCGCTCAAGCATGCCGGTGACTTCTCCAGACTGCCAGGGTTTAGCCACCAAACCTGCTTTAGCATCAGCCGGCGTAGGCGACGTTTTAATCAGCTCGATGATTTCGTCAATATTAACCAGCGCTATGGCAAGTCCTTCGAGCACGTGACCGCGCTCGCGGGCTTTGCGTAACAAATACACCGTTCTCCGCGTTACGACCTCGCGCCGATGGCGAACAAACGCCTCAATCATCTCAAGCAAATTCAGAGTACGTGGCTGCCCGTCTACCAGGGCCACCATGTTGATGCCGACGACCGATTGCAGCTGTGTTTGAGCGTACAAGTTGTTCAGGACAACATCGCCCATTTCACCCCGGCGTAACTCAATAACGACCCGCAGACCATCTTTGTCTGATTCGTCTCGCAGCTCGGTAATGCCCTCTAACTTCTTCTCTTTGACCAGCTCTGCGATTCGCTCGATCAAGCGCGCCTTATTCAGCTGATAGGGAATTTCGTGGATAATAATCGTGTCTTTACCGCGACTCTCATCGGTAATAACTTCAGCACGCGCCCGAACATAAATGCGTCCGCGCCCTGTGCGATAAGCCTGAACAATACCGGCGCGCCCATTAATAATGGCTCCGGTGGGAAAGTCGGGTCCCGGGATGTATTCCATCAACCCATCGACGTCTATCTCAGGGTTATCGATAAACGCCAAACAGCCCGCTACGACCTCCCTAAGGTTGTGGGGCGGGATGTTTGTTGCCATTCCCACGGCAATGCCTGAGGAGCCATTGATCAGCAGGTTGGGGGCTCGAGTGGGTAATACCACCGGAATTCGCTCAGAACCGTCGTAATTATCAACAAAATCGACCGTTTCTTTGTCCAGATCTGCAAGCAGAGCATGGGCTAACTTGCTCATGCGGATCTCGGTGTACCGCATAGCCGCGGCAGAGTCTCCGTCTATCGAGCCGAAATTTCCTTGTCCGTCTACCAAGGTATAACGCAGTGAAAAGTCTTGCGCCATACGCACAATGGTGTCGTACACGGCGGAATCTCCGTGCGGGTGGTACTTACCGATCACGTCACCAACGATTCTGGCCGACTTTTTGTAAGCCTTGTTCCAGTCGTTATTAAGCTCATTCATCGCGAAGAGCACCCGCCTGTGCACGGGTTTCAAGCCATCGCGCACGTCCGGCAATGCTCGCCCGACAATGACGCTCATGGCGTACTCCATGTACGACTGCTTGAGCTCGTCTTCGATATTTACGGGAAGCACTTCCCGTGCGATTTCCTTGGGTGTCTCTGCCATTAGAACTGCTTTGTCTGATCGGGGGAGTTATCAGCACCGCTGATGCCAGATAGCATATCAAATTCAGCCCTCTGGGGCCATCTTCCCCATCCATACCGGGCACAGCGACAAGGCACCGGTTATACTCCGGTCATGAACCCCTCAAACCTGTCCTCTATCGCTGATCTTGTTATCCATCCTGAATGGATTGTTCCCGTGGTGCCTAGGGGACAAGTTCTCACCAACCACTGCGTTGTTGTCACAGACGGCTGCATTAGCGGCATTTTGCCCAGCGACGAAGGACGGCGTATTCAGGCTATCGAGCATCTGAATTTACCCTCCCAAGTCCTCTTGCCGGGGCTGGTCAATGCTCATGGTCACAGCGCCATGACTTTGTTACGCGGAATCGCAGACGACGCGCCATTGCTCACCTGGTTAGAGGACCACATCTGGCCTTTAGAGGCTGCTTTTGTTTCTGAGACCTTTGTTCGCGATGGAACTGATCTCGCACTCCTAGAGCTAGTAATGGGAGGAACTACAACGTTCAGTGACATGTATTTTTTTCCAGATGTAACCGCGCAGCGGATAGACCTCGCAGGATTGAGAGCGCAATTGGTCTTTCCAGTGCTTGACGTCGCCACCGCGTGGGCTACTGATAGCGAGGCTTGTCTAAAAAAAGGGCTTGCACTGCGCGATGAATATCGAGACCACGCCTTGATTCAGGTGGGTATCGGTGCGCATTCCACCTATAGCGTGCCAGAAACAACTCTGCGTCGAATCGCCACGTTGCTCCACGAACTGGATGCTCCGCTGCAAATTCACCTGCACGAAACCGAGGCAGAGATCGCTGGAGCAATGGACACCCATGGCGAACGTCCCATCAGCTTTTTAAATCGCCTCGGTTTGCTGGGACCGCGAACACAATGTGTTCACATGACATCGCTGACCGATGAGGATATTGACCTATTACGCAGTAGCAACAGCCATGTCATTCACTGTCCGCGATCTAATATGAAGCTGGCCTCAGGCGTTAGTCCGGTAGACCGACTTTTAAAAGCAGGGGTAAACGTCGCTTTGGGCACGGACGGCGCCGCCAGCAACAACCGCCTGAGCATGCTGGGAGAGCTGCAAATGGCCGCCTTATTGGCCAAACTTGAGTCCCTAGAGGCAACCGCCCTCTCAGCGACTGCGGCGCTGGAAGTCGCTACTCTAGGTGGAGCAAGGGCATTGGGACTAGAAGCGACTGTTGGCTCAATAGAGACCGGCAAAGCCGCTGATTTGATTGCGCTTGATTTGAGCCAACCCCATTCCCAACCACTCAACAACATAGTTTCACAGATCGTTTATGCCAGTAATGGCACGGAATTAACCCACAGCTGGGTAGCGGGACAACCGTTGGTCCGTGATGGCAAGCCCCTTACACTGGCGCCAGCTGAGATCTCAGCACGCGTCGCTCGCTGGCCCGAAAAATTCAAGGCCCACCAAGCTTCTATTGATCCAACTGGAAATTACCTTTCATGACCACACCACCCAATGTTGATCCGGCAGAAATCGCGAAATTTGAAGCCCTTGCAGCGCGCTGGTGGGATCCCAACTCTGAGTTCAAGCCTCTTCATGAGATTAACCCCCTCAGAGCCGGCTGGATTGATGAGCACTCTAGTGTTGCCGGAAAGCACTTGCTCGACGTGGGTTGCGGTGGCGGCTTGTTGACCGAGGCCATGGCGTGGCGTGGCGCCAAAGCGGTCAAAGGCGTTGATATGGGGGAAGCACCCTTGAGCGTAGCGCGCCTTCATCAACTCGAGAGCGGCTTAGACATCGACTACGAAAAGATTACCGCTGAACAGCTGGCAGAACGTGAAGGCGGAGCTTATGACGTCGTGACATGTCTTGAAATGCTAGAGCATGTGCCCGACCCTAGCGCCGTTATTCAGGCCTGCGCAGATTTAGCGCAACCCGGTGCCGATCTGTATTTTTCCACCATCAATCGAAACCCCAAGGCTTTTGCCTTTGCCATCGTTGGGGCAGAGTACATTTTAAATCTGCTGCCCAAAGGCACCCACGATTACAGCAAATTTATTAAGCCCTCAGAGTTGGCCAACTGGGTTCGTCAATCTGGCCTGACTCTCACACACATGTGCGGGCTTACCTACAACCCGCTTACCCAGCATTATCGCCTGCACCCACGCGATGTGTCGGTCAACTATATGGTTAGGGCGACCAAGCCTAAGGCACCCTGAACGCATGCCTTCGCACAGCAAACCTGAAGCGGTGCTTTTTGACCTCGACGGCACTCTGGTTGACACAGCCAGTGAATTTGTCACCGTAGTCCAGCAGATGCGACGGGCTCGAAACCTGGAAGAACTCGCGGACCAAAGCATCCAATCTGTGGTCTCTGACGGCGCCGCAGGCTTGATTGCATTAGCCTTTAATTGCACCCCTGGGATGCCTGGTTTCGACGAGCTTCGCGATGAATTTTTGAATGCTTATGAGGATCAACTTGGCAGCTCGGCTCAGCCCTACGAGGGTTTTAGAGTGTTACTCCAAGAACTCAGTCTGCAACGTATTCCATGGGGTGTGGTAACCAACAAAATGCGTCGTTTTGCAGAACCACTGATGACTGCCATGGCGTTTGCTCCCCCAGCCAATGCATTGGTAACGCCTTGCGAAGTAACACAACCCAAGCCTCATCCAGAGGCTATTTTACGCTGCTGCTCCCTACTTAAATGTGAGGCTCACCGCGCTATTTATGTCGGCGATCACAAAAGAGATATTGAAGCGGGTCGACGCGCGGGTTGCTACACCATTGCAGCAGCCTACGGTTATTTAGGCGCCGGAGAAGACCCTCGGTCCTGGGAGGCTGACAAAATCGTCTCATCTAGTCTTGAGCTCACCACCTTTATCAGGCAATTAATTCAATGACGTTTTTACCAGAACAGTGGCTCCCGCAACCCAATGTATTGGCGGGAAAAACAATATTAGTCACTGGGGCTGGCGATGGAATTGGCAAAGCCGCCGCCCTAACATTCGCACGGCATGGTGCCGAAGTCCTGTTATTGGGCAGAACAGAAACCAAGCTAGAAGCCGTTTATGACACTATCGTTGCAGAAGGGGGTGTCCTGCCAGGTATCATACCGACAGACCTCGCGAAGGCTGGCCACGATGATTTGGTTGCCCTGGCAGCGGAGTTGGCAACGTCAATCCCCAAACTCGACGGCTTGCTACACAATGCCAGCCTGCTTGGGGATCGTAAGCCTTTAGCTCAAACCAGTGCAGCGCTTTGGCACCAAGTGATGCAAGTCAACGTCAATTCAGCATTCATGCTGACCCAAGCCCTGCTGCCGATGCTAGAGCAGGCACCACTGGCATCTATCGTATTTACCAGTTCGGGGGTGGGACGTAAGGGCCGGGCCTTCTGGGGTGGCTATGCGGTGTCAAAGTTTGCTACCGAAGGGCTTATGCAAGTGCTTGCAGACGAATTAGGCGGAATTAGCAACATTCGAGTCAACAGTCTCAATCCCGGCGCCGTCAACACCGCGATGCGGCGCACGGCCTACCCTGCCGAGCCTCCAAACACCAACCCAGACCCTGACGCCTTAATGCCCCATTGGCTGTATCTAATGAGTGATGACAGCAAGGATATCAACGGTAGCGCACTCAGCGCGCAGAGTTAGTTTACTTGCGACGCCGCTGAAATCCGCCTTTGCCACTGGCCAAACGTCGTACGGTCTCTCGGCCTGACTTTTTAGCAAGGCGCTCCAGTTTGGCTCGTGATTTATCACCTAGCGGCATAATCGGCTTGGCAGGCAACTTCGCCATACTGTAAAGCACTTCTACATCACGATCTGGCAACTCGGTCCACTCTCCCTTCTTCAACTTCGAGGGGATGAAAACCTCGCCATAACGCACACGCTTTAAACGGGATACCGTAAGGCCTTGGGACTCCCAAAGACGACGTACCTCGCGATTGCGGCCCTCCATTAGAACCACATAAAACCAGCGGTTAATGCCATCGCCACCGCCGTCAACAATATCGGTAAATCTTGCAGGCCCGTCATCAAGAATAACCCCCGCGCGGAGGGTATCTAAAATTTCGTCGGTGGCATTGCCCATGACCCGCACCAAGTACTCGCGCTCGATAGTGCTGCTGGGGTGCATCATTTTATGTGCGAGCTCGCCATCAGTAGTAAAAAGTAAGAGTCCTGACGTATTAAAATCTAATCGACCCACAACAATCCAGCGACCACCCTGTAACTCAGGCAACGAGTCAAAAACGGTACGCCGCCCCTCAGGGTCTTTACGCGAACAAACTTCTCCAACGGGTTTATGATAGAGAAGGCATCGCACTCTATCAGTTTCATCGAGCTCCACGGGCTTGCCGTCTAAGGTGACCCGCTCTCCTGAAATCACGCGATCGCCGAGCTTCGCCTTGCGTCCACCAATCGTAAGGCGCCCCTGCTCAATCCAGCGCTCAATCTCACGGCGAGAGCCAAGACCAATTTTTGCCAAGGCCTTTTGTAATTTATCGCCTTTTCCGGGCTCGGGAGGCGGCTCTACGGGCCTCTTATTTGGCGGGCGCGGGGCTTTGCTCATTTAGCAGCTCTCCATCTACACCGTTCTCATCGGAGGCGCGCTCTGTTGTGACATTCCCGTCAGTCATTTTTTGTTCTGAGGGGGCTTCAATTGACGCTTCATCTTCTGATACCTCGCCCTCTGCAACACCCTCTGTCAAGATTTCGTCAGCCGAATCGTGGCTTTGCTGGGGAGGCTCTTCTTCATAAGCCTCTTCGAGCACCACCTCCTCTGCTGTACTGTCATCTAATGAGGTGTCTGCTGAAGGGGCAGTACCCGCCTCAGTACTTTTAACCGGCATTTCCCTATCTGTATCTGTATCTGTATCTGTTTCCGCTTCAGGTTCTGAAATTTCTGCGCTAAATACTTCGAGGGGAAGATCGCCCGAGAGATTTTCTAAATCCTTAATCTCCGCCAATGGCGGTAAGTCTTCGAGGGATTTGAGATTAAAATAGTCAAGGAACTGTCTCGTCGTGGCATACATCGCGGGCCGGCCTGGCACGTCACGATGGCCTACGATACGAACCCAGTCGCGCTCCTGTAGCGTTTTAACAATATTTGTGCTGACCGCAACACCTCTAATTTCCTCAATTTCGCCTCGCGTAATCGGCTGGCGATAGGCAATAAGTGATAGCGTTTCTAACAGTGCTCGGGAATAGCGCGGCGGGCGTTCCTGCCAAAGCCGCCCAACCCACGTAGACAAGTTTTGCCGCACCTGAAACCGATAGCCGGTAGCCACCTGCACTAACTCATAACCCCTACCCTCACAGCGCCGCCCGACTTCATCGAGAGCCTCCCGTAAGTCGGTATTGGCAGGACGATCAAACTCATCAAAAAGCTGACTAAGCCGCTGAATAGACAGCGCCTCTCCAGCCACCATTAATGCGCCCTCGAGAATTTGAACCAATCCCGTTTCCGCCATCAATCGATCCTCGCCTTGACATGGATAGGCCCAAAGCCCTCGGTTTGTACAATTTCCACCAGTGACTCCTTAATTAACTCCATTATGGCTAAGAAAGTAACGACTACCCCTAATCGCCCTTCCTCAGCCTTAAATAGAGAGACGAAAGGCACAAAATTGCTGGATCGAAGCACCTCAAGCACATCCGACATGCGCTCTCGGGTCGACAAAGACTCTCGCTGTATCTGATGGCTTTCGTACATGTCTGCACGCTTGAGCACCTCTCCTAAAGCCACCAAGAGCTCACGCATATCAAGGTCTGGAAGGGGCCTGTCGCGATTGAGATCTGGCGGTTCAATCTTTGCAACCCACGTATCACGCTCTACCCGGGGAAGCCCATCTATCTCCTCTGCCGCTTGCTTGAAGCGCTCGTATTCCTGAAGCCTGCGAATTAAATTCGCTCTTGGGTCTTCCTCGTCCTCCTCGATATCGGCGGCACGGGGCAGTAGCATGCGTGATTTGATTTCTGCCAGCATTGCCGCCATCAGCAAATACTCGGCGGCCAATTCAAACTGCATAGCGTCCATGAGTTCGACATATTCCATGTACTGAGTCGTAATCTGAGACACGCCAATATCTAAAATATCGAGATTCTGTCGACGTATCAGATAAAGCAGCAAATCGAGGGGGCCCTCAAAGGCCTCAAGAAAAACTTCCAGAGCCTGAGGTGGTATGTAGAGATCCTTGGGCAGCTCAGTCATCTCGTGCCCCATAACGATCGCAAAAGGCATCTCACCTTGCTGGGGATTACTTAAACGACGCTCTACACCATCGGCAGGACGAAGTGTTGGAGACTCATCCACGGGTTCTGGCACATCAGGGGGGCTTGTTATATTCACCCAGCAATCATACCGCAGTACCCCCGCGGCGTCTGCCATAGAGTGGGAAATTCAGCCTAGGGCGAGTCGACTAATGTCACCCAAGCCTTCGCGCAACACCGCGTAGCTATCAGCCGACAGATCAATGACCGTTGTGGGCTCAAGACCGCAAAAGCCACCGTCTATAACTAGCGCTACATCGTGCTCTAATGTGGTCCGAATGTCATAGGGGTCAGTCAGGGGATAATCATCCCCGGGCAGTTGCAGAGTCACACTCATGATGGGTTCTGCAAATTCCGCCAACAGCGCCTGAGTGATGGCATTGTCTGGCACTCGAACCCCCACGGTTTTCCTGCGGGGATGCAGCAGGCGCCGCGGCACCTCTCCCGTTGCTTCGAGAATAAACGTGTAGGGCCCCGGCGTGGCATTCTTAATCAACCGATAAGCACTATTATCAACCTTGGCATAAGTCCCCAACACAGATAGGTCCGGGCATACCAACGTGAAATTGTGATTATCATCAAGCTTTCGAATCCGCCGAATGCACTCTAGCGCGCGCTTATCTCCCAAACGACATCCCAACGCGTAGGCAGAATCTGTCGGATAGGCGATAACCCCGCCCGATCGCAAAATTTCCACCGCCTGGCGAACCAAGCGAAGTTGGGGCGTCTCTGGGTGAATTGCAAAAAATTGGCTCAAAGGATCATCTCCCAAACACCCGCCACGTCTCCTGCGATGCTTGTATCAACACCGAGATCAGCGCCATGCGCCCATTCCCGATGAAAGTCGCTTCCCAGTGACACCATTAGGTCTTTATCCTTCGCAAGCCGCTTGAGAGCGACAATTTCCGAATCCGACTGACGACCGTTGACTATCTCAATGGCCGCGCCCCCTGCGCTTGAAAACGCGTCACACATTGCTCGTAATTTTGTTCGCGTGAAACGATATTTTAACGGGTGCGCAAGCACCGGCACCCCGCCCGCGGCTACGATCACTGCAACGGTTTCAGCAAGACTTGGCCATAAGGTTTTGATGTCTCCCGGTTTGCCATTACCCAACCATTTATCGAACGCGCGGCTTACCGTTGGCATGTATCCCTCAGAAACTAGCCAGTGCGCAAAGTGAGGACGGCAAATCGCCGCCTCCCCAGCCAACGCCTGAGCCCCAGCTAACGCGCCTGGGGCACCCAACTGCTCAAGTTTAGCCCCAATTTTCGCTGCTCGATCGTGACGTAACTGCTGCAGGTGCTCAAGCATGCCAACCAACGCCTCAGAATTTGCATTGACATTCAGGCCCACAACATGAATCGTTGCACCGCCCCATTGGCAAGACAACTCTGTGCCACAAACAATGGCTATACCGTCAGCCTGCAGGGCTTGAGCCGCTTGCCAGCCCGAGAGCGTATCGTGATCAGTCAGTGCAAGCGCCTGGACACCCCGCTCAGCCGCCCTCAAAAGCAGCTGCGAAGGTGACAGCGCGCCATCGGATGCAGTCGTGTGTGTGTGGAAGTCAATCAGCAAGGGTTTTAAACTCTGCAAAAATTAAGGCGTAAGGTTACCAGAGATCATGATCGAGACGACGCAGCAAAAGTTTTACCCAGCAGCACCGCGACCTAGCCTATGAAACAGCTGGCCGAATTCGTTCCCATTGTTCTATTTTTTGTCATTTACCAAATGGACGGGAGCACGATTAACCTTCTGGGCTGGTCGCATACAGTTGATGGGATATACAGCGCGACCAAGGCTTTGCTTGTGGCGACGCTTCTCATACTGCCGCTGCAATGGTGGTTAACAGGGTATCTGGAAAAGCGCCTGCTATGGACGAGTGCTGCCGTGTTCGTTTTTGGCGGCGCTACGTTGTTTTTTAAAAACGAGCTTTTCATTCAGTGGAAGCCGACCGTCTTTAATTGGGGCATGGCAATCGCTTTCGCCATTTCACAATTTTGGGGCGACAAAAATCTAATTGAGCGACTTATGGGCGCGCAAATTCAGATACCTCAGGCTATTTGGCAACGAATTTGCTGGGTATGGGTGGGACATTTTTCTATGGTTGGCGCACTCAACTTATTTGTGGCTTACCAATTTTCAGAGTCGACCTGGGTATCCTACAAGTTGTGGTCGGGTATAGGCTTTACGTTATTTATAATGGTCATCACAATGATCATGATCGGGCCTTGGGTCAAAGCTGAGAGTGTCCGTCAAGACCGCGGTGAATCATGAGACATGCGAATAGCCTTTATTTTGCCGGTAGCAGGGCAATAAAAGACAAGGAGAACCATCAATGACTCCAAATAAAAGCCGGATTTGGCCGTCAATTGCAACGATCGGGCTGCTATTGCTACAAGGCGCAATTCCAGCACTATCTTTCGGCGAAGAGCAGCGCTACATCACTGATGAAATTCTAGTGCCAGTGCGCAGTGGCGCCGGGGGTGAGTACCGCATCGTCAATAAAGGGCTGTCGTCAGGCACACCCATCACCCAATTCAGCCTCTCTGAAGACGGTATTTGGGCAGAGGTTGAAACCCGGGGCGGTACTCGAGGCTGGCTGCGAGCACAGTACATTCAGGTAGAAAAACCTAGCCAGTTGCTTCTTCAAGAGGCTGAGCGGCAATATGCCGAGCTAGAAGCAGACAGAAACAAAATACGTAGCATGTTGGACGACTCGCAATCGGTTGCCTATGAAGCCGATGGCGAGCTCGCAGAGCTCAAGAAAAAGCTCGCCACCAATGAGGCTGAGCTGAGTCAAATAAAGCAAATCTCCGGAGCGGCTATTGAATTAGATTCGCGAAACCAGTCACTGGCCAAAAGCCTGGAGACAAAACGCTCTGAAGCCGAACTTTTAAAATTGGAAAATGTTAGGCTGCAGGAGCGTATAAAAAGTAACCAAATCATCGATGGCGCTCTCGCTGTGCTACTAGGCGTTATTATTATGGCACTTGCCCCTAAGCTGGTACCTAAACGACGCCGAAATGATGGCTGGTCCTAAGCAATTGTTATTTTTCTACAGGAAGCTCCCTCTATGAAACACTTTTGCAGAATTTTTGTTTTGCTTGGACTACTTATAAGTTCAGGCGCGCTGTTCGCGCAAGAAAATGCGAGTACCGTGCGCGTGAAGCTCGTCACATCAGCCGGGGATATAACCCTCAAACTCTATCCGCAAAAATCTCCGGTTACGGTGAAAAATTTCCTCGCCTACGTCGACAGCGGGTTTTATAACGAAACCATCTTTCATCGCGTCATCCGCAATTTCATGGTGCAAGGTGGCGGCTTTACCACGGCGATGACGGAAAAAGAGTCTGGCGAGCCCATTGTTAACGAGAGTCGCAATAAACTGCACAACATCCGTGGCACGATCGCTATGGCAAGAACCAGTGAACCCGATTCAGCAACGGCACAGTTTTTCATAAACCAGCGCAGCAACCTCCAGCTTGACTGGGCTCCGGGAAAAGAGGGGTATACCGTCTTCGGCGAAGTCGAAAAGGGAATGGGTGTGGTCGACTTCATCGCGACCGCAGACACCGACACGGGACTAATGGTTACCAATGCAGGGCAACGCCCCTTTCAAGATGTCCCAGTAGAGGCGATCGTGATCAAAAAAGTGGTACGCATTCCGGGAAAATGACAGCACTCAGCATAAATCTTAATAAAATTGCGCTAGTTCGCAATTCACGGGTCACGACGGTTCCCAATATTGTGGCCCATGCTGAAATGTGCATCTCTGCAGGTGCTGACGGGATAACAGTTCATCCACGCCCTGATCAACGACATATTCGCGCACAAGATTGTTTTGACCTTCAATCCGCCCTCAACGTTGAGCTAAATATTGAGGGCAACCCCTTCACTGAGCCCCACGCCAGCGATCAACCACACGTAGGGGACTACCCTGGATTTATAGCGCTGGTACAAGCCATAAGGCCCGCGCAAGTGACTCTAGTCCCTGACAGCGACCAGCAACTGACCTCTGACCATGGCTTTGATGTTGCAAGAGATGGCAAACGACTCGAACCACTCATCAAAATTTTTAAGGATTTAGGCTGCCGCGTCAGCTTATTCATGGATCCAGATCCCAGCGCAATGGCAACTGTCGCCAGTTTAGGCGCTGACCGTATCGAGCTCTACACCGAGAGCTATGCTCGCGCTCACGAGGTCGGCGACTTTGAGAGCAGCCTCGCTGCTTTTCAAGAAACTGCAGAAGCAGCATTCGCTGCGCGACTCGGGGTTAACGCGGGACATGATCTTAACTTGAGCAACTTACCTGATTTTAAAGTGCCCCACCTTGAAGAGGTTTCTATTGGCCATGCCTTTACAGTGGATGCTCTTCGCTGGGGAATCGCTAACACCATACCGCGCTATCAGCAGGCCCTCGGCAAGAACGTTTAAAAAGCCATGACCTCTGAGCCTGAAACTGGCATGGAACTCCCTCCGTATCTTGTGCCCCATAGCCGTGAAAGCATTCGCATTCTCTATGCCGATGATTCCCTGCTAATCATCGACAAGCCCCACCTTCTCCTCAGCGTTCCGGGGCGTCACCCTCTCAACCGCGACAGTCTTATCACTCGACTAGAACGCCTCTTTCCGGGCGTTGCCGCGGCGCATCGACTCGACCTTGATACGAGTGGCATCCTGGTGGTTCCAAGAAATAAAGCAACGCTAGTAGCCATCAATAAGCAATTTCAGGATCGCACCGTTCTAAAAACTTATCGCGCATTGGTCTATGGTGAGGTGAAAGATGATCAAGGACAAATAGACCTTCCGCTCATCCGTGACTGGCACAACCGACCTCGGCAGAAGATTTGCACAGAAACCGGCAAGCCATCCGTGACCCACTATCGTGTGCTTGACCGGCAGCCCAGCGCCACTTTACTAGAACTTAAGCCCATTACCGGGCGCTCACATCAACTGCGCATACACCTTATGGCCTTGGGTCACCCGATATTGGGTTGCGATCTTTACGCCCATCAAAAAGCACTGGCTGCAGCGCCACGTCTGCTATTGCACGCTTGCCAGCTCACGTTCAAGCACCCGCTCACCAAAGGAAATTTGCGCGCGTACTCCCCCCCGCCCTTTGATATAACCGGACTCTTCACCTTGCGACCCGGCTAGTCCACTTGTACCGGTATCTGCGTAGTATCCTAGCAACCCTTGAGGAACGTCATCGTGGTGAGTAGCTCTCAGAAAAACGGTGTTTGTACAATTTTTGCGAGGCCCGATCACTCCTCCACTTGGCGGAATAATCTCTGGCTGCTTGCGGCAATCGCGGTCCCGTCTCTCGGTGCCGCAATAGGCTTTGCTTTACTCGGAGCCTGGCCCATTTTGCCCTTTGCAGGGGCAGAACTTATTTCTCTGGGTGCCGCGCTTTACTATGTGAATTGGAAACTTCAGTACAGGCATGTCATTACTCTTGATGAAGACAGCGTGAAGATCGATATTGGGCATTACGCCCCCCGAAGAAGCTGGCAGTTCAGCCGAGAAGAATCATCCTTGGCCGTTACTCCCGAACAGCACCCCTGGGAGGGGCCGAAGCTCGCCATACATAATCGGGAACAAACTGTCGAAATCGGCACTTTTCTCAACCGTGAGGACCGCTTGCTTTTACTTTCTCTTGTGAGAAAAGAGCTGAGAGTCGGTACGCACAGCGCACCTGGATCTAGGCAACTTTGAGGTTGTAAGGACTTCACAGGTACACTGCGTCCCTTTTCGTTACTTCAACTTGCCTCAAGCGACCTTTAACGTTATGACCACGAATCCTGAAAAAGTTGGCTTTATCTCCCTCGGCTGCCCCAAAGCACTCGTTGACTCAGAGCGTATTCTTACCCAGCTTCGCTCCGACGGTTACGAGGTCACCCCTAACTACGAGGATGCGGGGGTTGTTATCGTCAACACCTGCGGCTTTATTGATAGCGCTAAAGCTGAGTCGCTTGAGGCTATTAGTGAAGCTGTGCAGGAAAACGGTCGCGTTCTGGTCACTGGCTGTATGGGCAAGGGCGACGATGCTCGACGCATCCAAGATCTTCACCCCAATATTTTAGGTATTTCCGGACCGGCGGCTTACGAGGAGGTTGTCGGTGCGGTGCATGAGGTCATACCAATGACCCGCCAACCCGATCCTTTAAATGACTTAATTCCAGCTCAGGGAGTAAAGCTAACCCCTAGACACTATGCCTATTTGAAGATTTCAGAGGGCTGCAATCATCGCTGCAAATTTTGCATTATTCCTAGCATGAGGGGTGATCTTGTCAGTCGACCTATCGGGGACATCATGCGTGAAGCTGAAGCTCTGGTGAGAGCCGGTGTTAGAGAGTTATTAGTCATTTCACAAGATACTAGTGCCTATGGTGTTGACCTCAAATACCGCACGGACTTCTGGGAGGGCAGGCCCCTGAAATCTGATTTGTTAACACTTGCCAAGACTCTCGGGGAGTTCGGCATCTGGGTTCGTCTGCATTACGTTTATCCCTATCCAAACGTGGACGCTCTCATTCCACTAATGGCTGAGAAAAAAATCCTACCCTATCTCGATGTCCCCCTGCAGCACGGAAGCCCTTCGGTGCTACAGCGCATGAAACGACCTGCTGCCGCCGAAAAAACCCTAGAGCGAATCAAGCGTTGGCGAGATATATGCCCCGACATTACCTTGCGCTCCACCTTCATTGTTGGCTACCCCGGTGAAACTGAGGCTGAATTTCAAGAGTTACTCGACTTTATTGACGAGGCTCAAATTGACCGGGCAGGTTGTTTTCAATACTCCCCCGTAAAAGGAGCCACCGCCAATGAACTGCCCAACCACGTTCCCGAAACAGTCAAACAAGAGCGCTGGGATGCCTTTATGGCAAGGCAGCAAACGATTAGTGCAAACAAGCTCGCCAAAAAGGTAGGCACCACCCAAGCCGTTCTTATCGACGAAGTTGAGGGTGATCGCGCCATAGGCCGGAGCATCGCCGATGCTCCAGAGATCGATGGCGTGGTGCATCTCACCGCACCTCCCGGACTAAAACCCGGCGATCTCGTTGAGGGTGAAGTATCTTCCGCAGATGACTATGACCTCTGGATGACCTAAGGATCTTTGGGTGAATATTATTCTTTTCGAGGCCACTGAAGTTTCCTCGGATCAGATTGTTAGCTTGAGTGGTCGGCGGCATAAACATGTCCGCGACGTTCTCCATAGCACTGAGGGCGACAGTCTGCGTGTGGGCGTGATTGACGGCGCCACAGGAACCGGGCTGATATTGTCAATGAATGAGGTGACACTGGAACTGCGTGTCGAACTCATGGACGCTCCGCTACCCTACCACCCTACAACCCTAGTTTTAGCGCTTCCTCGCCCAAAAATGTTACGGAGAACCCTGCGCAGCTGCGCTGAATTCGGCGTGCGAGACATCCACATTATTCAGAGTTATCGCGTCGAAAAAAGCTACTGGCAAAGTCCTCTGCTAAAACCTGAGAAGATACGTGAGGCATTATTGGCAGGGCTTGAGCGCAGTGGCGACACCCGACTCCCCGTTGTAACCCTACATCGCCGCTTTAAACCCTTCGTTGAGGATCAGCTCGCAGGAATTGCCGGTAAAAACCCCATGTTTTTACTCCACCCCGGCGACTTCCCACCCCTAGAGGCCTCGCTGTTGGGGCCTCATGTGATCATGATTGGCCCTGAGGGAGGCTTCATACCTTATGAAGTTGACTTGGCTTGCCGGTCTGGCGCGCAACCTAGAAGCTTAGGGTCACGTATTTTGAGCGTAGACACCACTGTCCCAGCGGTACTGGGTAGAACTTTGACCCAATGAACTAAATCAGTTGAAACGCCGACCCAAGCCCAAAATTACCATCGCTTTAGTAGGGTTAACCCGATTGAGGCAGTGACTCATCCACACCTGTACCCACTGGACACACAACACCAGTGCCACCCAAACCGCAGTAGCCCGCAGGATTTTTGTGCAGGTACTGCTGGTGATAGTCTTCCGCGTAATAAAAAATGGGCGCATCGCAAATTTCGGTGGTGATTTCACCGAACCCAGATGCGGTTAAGCCCTGCTGATAACGACCCCTGGAGCCTATGGCCGCATCACGCTGGTCTTGGTCAAAGTAATAAATACCACTGCGATACTGCGTCCCTAAGTCGTTACCTTGCCGCATTCCTTGGGTTGGATTATGCCCCTCCCAAAATAACCTCAAAAGCGCGTGGTAGCTTATCTGCTCTGGATCGAAGACCACCAAAACGACCTCGTTATGCCCCGTTTGGCCCGAGCAGACCTCTTTGTAATTGGGATTTGGGGTGACGCCTGCCGCGTAACCTACCGCTGTGGTAAAAACACCCTGAACTTGCCAAAACTTCTTCTCAACACCCCAAAAACACCCCATACCGAACATGGCAACGGCGAGATGATCGGGGAACGGAGGGCATATAGGATGGCCAGAGACAGCGTGGCTGTTAGTCACCGGCATAGCGACAGACCGGCCGCCCAAGGCGGTCTCTGCAGTCGGTAATGCCCGTTTACGGCGTATATCAAAAAGGCTCATGTGACCACTCAGCAATGACTGTTTGAGGTGGTAGTCTAGCGAACCTCCACCCATAGCCACAAACACAGCGGTACATTTTTGATGACACTCTACCGAGACTTGCTTAACCCCTCTAAATTTGACGTTTGTTAGATAATCCACTGACACCCGAAACGCATCCAACTAACCCTATCTGGGCAATAATTAACACCGAGCGCTGCACAACTCATTTGGTGACTTGACCAACGGCGTTCATCAAGGTCTCATCACTGCTGTTGCCACAGTTAGAGATGAAAGCTCATCAGTAAAGATCTCCCCACTAAAGCCACCCAATCAGATGTTGCTGCATTCGTCGGCAAGGCTAAAGCTATTCGCACGATTAGCAGCAGGCAATCGCGGCTGTTGTTTGCCCTCGACGCCACGGCCAGTAGAGAGGCTACATGGCAATCAGCAAAGCGACACCATCGTGAACTCTACGATGCCACCGCTGGAACTTCAGGTCTTGCTATTCAGCTTTGTTATTACAGAGGTTTTAATGAATTTAATACTAGCCACTGGTTAAGCTCGGGGTCAGACCTGCGAGCTCGCATGGATGGCGTGACCTGCCAGGGTGGTCCTACGCAAATTGCTCGCTTACTCACCCATTACCTCGAAGTGGGAACTCCGGCAACGCCCATACGCGCTTTAATTTTTATAGGAGACGCAGTGGAGGAACAGCCCGCTCTTTTGTTGGGTCTTGCCGGCCAGTGCCGGATTAAAGGACAGCCGATTTTCACTTTTCAGGAGGGTTCCGATCCCACAGCCGCGCGTATTTTTTCGGAAATTGCGCGGATAAGCGGCGGCGCCTATGCTGCTCTTGGGGGTGAAAGTGCCGAGGTTTTGCGGCTGCTACTCGGTGCCGTAGCGCGTTACGCGACCGGGGGCCGTTACGCACTCACTCAATCTGGCACAGAGAGTGATAAACTCTTACTTGCCCAGTTGCCGAAGTAAACTCAGAGCAGCTTCACCAAAACGGAAACCTCTGAACCGTGCCAAGAATTATCCTGCTACTTGCCATCGTTATCGCACTGATGCTTCTGGTGCGTCGCATACAATCCATGCCACCGCATAAGCGCCGTAGTGGGTATATTCAGCTCATACTGGGTGCCGCTGCTCTGGCTGCAATCGTGCTCACAGCGATGGGGAAAATGCACTGGGTTGGCGCTGCTCTTACGGGCTTATTAGTCGCGGCACGTCAAACATTGCCAATATTAATTCGCGCCTTTCCCTTACTCCAGCAGTGGACACGTCAAACTCCAAAGCCAACAGGTCAGCACTCGGAAGTAAAAACCGAATTACTTCGAATGAGCCTAGATCACAGCAGTGGCGAGCTTCAAGGCGAGGTGTTGGCGGGGCCTTTTGTCGACTGGACTCTCGCCGAGATGAGTCGAGAGCAACTTGGGACGTTACTAAACTATTGCCGGGAGCATGATGCCGATTCCGAACAACTTCTAACAAGCTATTTGGAGCAGCGATTTCCTAATGGCTGGCAGCAGGACGATACCAATGAACAAGCCCAGCAATCCTCTACAACGTCTATAAGCCGCAGCGAGGCTCTCGCGGTCTTAGGCTTAAGCGAAGATGCCACACGGGACGATATCGTAGCCGCGCATCGAAGCCTTATCCAAAAAATTCATCCTGACCGCGGAGGAAACGACTACCTAGCCGCAAAAATCAACGAAGCCAAAGATTTTTTGGTCAAAGACACCGCAACCCAATAACCCTCCGCAACACACTACAACATCCAAGGTATCTCATGAGCACCGTTTTTATTGTAAGTAACCACGATGGCCATTATTGGGGCCGGGGCAAACGATGGGTTGACGGTCAGGACAGCAGTCGTGTCCTCGCCCTGACCCATCGAGATGAAGCCGTAAACAGCGTCTTCGAATTGAGCTCTAAAGACGTTCTTCTGCGGTGTGACATTCTCACATTGAACCTTGTTGACGGAAAACTACCCAAGCTAGAGGTTTCGACAATTCCCTTACCGGATGCCGAAGACGAGGCCAAGTTAAATGGTCAAGAGAGCCTAGAGATAGCCCCCCTTGAAAAAGGGCCGCCTACCCCTATCTCTAAGACTGATGAGAATCACACTGGAGACATTTGAAATTGCGTATTCTTTTATTTTTAGGGACTAACCTAGCAGTTTTAGTTTTAGTCAGCTTGATCTTCAATCTGCTCGGGTTTAGTGGCGTACTCGACGCTAATGGCATCGACCTCAACTTATCTGCACTTTTGGTATTTTGTGCCCTCTTTGGTTTTGGCGGGGCATTTATTTCGCTGCTGTTATCCAAATGGCTGGCCAAGCGAGGCACTGGCACCGTCCTGATCAAAGAGCCCCAAAACAAAGATGAACAATGGCTGCTAGACACAGTGAATAGTCTTGCGACCGAAGCCGGTATAAAAATGCCAGAAGTTGGTATTTTTCCTTCCAACTCGGCAAACGCTTTCGCTACCGGCTGGAATCGCAATGATGCACTAGTGGCTGTCAGTAGCGGATTAATCCAACGGTTCGCACCTAATGAGGTCCGCGCGGTGCTTGCCCATGAACTTGGGCATGTGGCCAACGGTGACATGGTAACGCTCACCCTGATTCAGGGCGTGGTAAACACTTTTGTCATGTTTGCTGCGAGAATTATCGGTCACACCATAGATCGCGTTGTATTTAAGAATGACCGCGGCTACGGCATCAGCTACTTTGTCGTGACCATCGTGGCGGAGATTGCGCTCGGATTTTTGGCCAGCATGTTAGTGATGAAATTTTCACGATGGCGGGAATATCGAGCCGATGCCGCAGGCGCCAGTCTGACGACACCGCAAGACATGATTGCAGCACTGCAACGGCTGCGCACCGATCAAGGACAGCCTAGTGAACTCCCCGGTGAGCTCACCGCGTTTGGTATTCGCCCGGGCAAGGCCGGCATTGCTGACTTATTTCGCTCGCACCCCTCCCTTGAAGATCGCATCATAGCGTTGCAAAACCAATGAAAATCTTCCTCGATACCCTGCGACGCTGGCCTCTAGTTGTTCTGCTGTGCTGCGTTGGCATTTACAGTGCAGTCATGCGAGCGAGTCCCGAAGTCGATTATTTGACCTTTGCAACAAATGACGAAAAAAACACGACCGACATCTTTAGCCAGGCCAGTCCTGCAGTGGTTTCAGTGACTAGCAGCGCCTTGCGAAGAACCATGTTTTCACCCAATGTACTTGAGGTTCCCAAGGGAGCTGGGTCAGGGTTTATCTGGAGTGAAGATGGCTTAATAGTTACCAATTTTCATGTCATTTCCGGTGCAGACAAGCTGACGGTAACCATCGCTGAAGAGGATTTTCCCGCCGAGGTTGTAGGGGTCGCTCCTGAGCGCGATCTTGCGGTACTGCGACTTTCAGAGCGACCCAAAGATCTTACAGTCCTACCCTTAGGTGACTCCGCTGAACTATCAGTTGGTCGGAAAGTCCTGGCAATTGGCAACCCGTTTGGTTTGGATACCAGCCTAACCGTTGGCATTGTGAGCGCATTAGACCGGGAAATTCGCTCCCCCAGTAACCGTACAATTAGCGGTGTAATCCAAACAGATGCCGCCATAAACCCTGGCAACTCAGGCGGGCCGCTCTTGAATTCTTTGGGTCAACTGGTGGGCGTCAATACCGCCATTTACTCGCCCAGCGGTGGAAGTGCAGGGATTGGATTTGCCATCCCTGTAAATTTAGTTCGAGAGGTCATCCCCCAACTCATCGCCTATGGCAAAATTTTACGCCCAGTGCTGGGCGTTGAGCTGGCTAGCGATCGCTGGACTCAGCGCTACGGGGTTGGCGGGGTTGCCGTTATACGGGTTCTCCGCGGGCTCCCAGCGGCAGAAGCTGGTATACAAGGTGCTACCCGAAACAGACGGGGTGAAATTGTTCTAGGCGACATCATCACCCACATCGAAGATCAATCTATCCGCAGCCAAGACGATTACCTGTCGGCCCTGGAAAAATACAAGGTAGGCGATACGATTTCTCTCACGGCAAAGCGGGGTGATGCGACCAAGCGCTTCAAAGTCACACTCTCAGAGACGCGATGATGACACCGTCGAAATGGCTTTTATTAGCAGCAGCAATGACCACTATCGCCGTTATTCAGTTTTGGCCGGCGCCTTTGCCTCAGGCCAGCTTGCAAGATCCAAATCCTGTTCAGGCATCTGAGAATGATCAAACACCGGGGTAGACCCGATGTGTCTCGCCTCGAAATTTCGCAGCAGCGACATACCAACGGGAAATAGCGCCCACAAGGCCACTAGGTTTACCACGGCTAACAAACCCATCGTGAGGTCGGAGAAACTAAAAATCGTGGTCATATCCTGCAAAGATGCCCATGCGATCAGGATCAAAACCGCCACGCGAAAAAAGTTAATCGTAAGTTTTGGCGATATATTGAAATAGGCAATGCTGTTTTCGCCAAGATAACAGTTATACGCGATGCTACTTGTTGCAAATAAAACCAGCGCAATACTCACCAAGGGCTCGCCAATAGGCCCGATATGAGTAGCAAGCGCTCGCTGGGTTAGTGCAATGCCCTCAATACCTTCTGCCCCGGGTTGATACAAAGGCGACAGTAGAATAATCATCGCCGTGCAAGTACACAGAACGATGGTATCGATAAAGACGCTCAGACCTTGAATAAGCCCCTGGGACACAGGGTGGGCGACATCGGCGACGGCGGCGACATTCGGCGCGGTGCCCAAACCCGCCTCGTTAGAGAATAAACCGCGTCTGGCACCCTGCATAACGGCTGCGGCCACTCCACCTCCAATCACTTCGTCAAAACCAAAGGCTGAGGTCATGATGAGGGAAAAGGCTGCGGGTACCTGACCGATATTCATGATGAGGACAACGACAGCCAGCCCGAAATAGCCCAAAACCATGACGGGTACGACCACCTCTGAAAAAACCGCTATTCGACGTATGCCACCAAAAATTACGATGCTCATCAATGCGGTAAGTGCGATGCCGGTCTGCCAAGCAGGAATGCCAAACGCTGACTCTACCGATTGCGTAATGGTGTAGGCCTGCACGGCATTAAAGCCAAGACCGAGAGTGAGTAATAGCAATAGCGAGTAAACCACGGGCATCACGCGCCAACCCAACCCGTATCGCATATAAAATGCGGGCCCGCCACGAAAGTCGCCATTATCCAGACGCCGTTTAAACAACTGTGCCAGAGCACACTCAAATACGCTTGTCGCCATTCCAAGTAGCGCAATGAGCCACATCCAGAACAAAGCGCCTGGGCCGCCAAGGGTAATTGCAACGGCGACACCGGCAATGTTGCCACCACCCACGCGACCGGCGACGCTTACCAGCAAAGCCTGAAACCCAGAAATACCTCGGACTGCATCAGCCGAGCGACTCACGCGAAGTTGCGCAAACATTGCCGTAAACAGGCGGATTTGCACAAATCTAGAGGCGAGAGTAAATCTTAATCCGACCAACAAAAGTATCGCTATGAGGACATAGGTCCACAACCAATCTGTTAATGTCGCCAACATCAGCGGAACCTCAGACCAGGCCTGAAATGAGAATAAACGCAATGGCAGGAACCGCCACGTACCGCACGAGCTGGCGCCATATCGAATAAATAACAGGCGTAGTGCTTAGCTCATCTTCACTGTGGACCCTGAGCATGAACCACCCTGCGAAGGTGGCAATGAGCAAGCCTCCCGCAGGCAACAAAATTTTATCGGGGATCGCAAAAGCCACGTCATTAAAGTTAAAACCTGCGATTCTGTAGTCAGCCCAAACACCATAGGACAACACGCTGGCAATGCTGCACGACGTGACCGCGGCAACAACTACAGCTGAACCGAAGTGCCGATGTATCGCAAAACGCTCACTTACCCATGCGGTCACCGACTCCAGTAATCCCACCATGCTAGTAATGCCAGCAACCGCGAGCATGATAAAGAATAAAATTGCAAAGACATGGCCCCCAGGCATTTGCGCAAAAGCCACCGGCAAAGTCTTAAAAATAAGACCAGCACCACTGGCAATATCTAACCCGTAGTGGAAAACCGCTGGAAAGACGACAAAGCCTGCGAGCAGCGCCACAAAGGTATCAGCAAGGACAACAATAATAGCCGCACGAGTTATCGAAAAACCTTTGGGCAAGTAGGCGCCATAAGTCATCATGCCGCCCATAGCGACCCCGAGTGAAAAGAAAGCCTGACCTATCGCTGCCAATAATGTATCAGGCCCAACCTTGCTGAAGTCAGGTGTGAACAGCCACTCCAACGTTTCCACAAAGCCACCCGCAAAGATGTTGTAAATGCTCAACCCAATAAGCAGCGCAAACATAAGAGGCATCATGACCGTCACCGCACGCTCAATACCCCCTTTCACCCCGGAGAAGATAATCGTGCCCACAATAAGATTCCCTAACAGGGTCCAGAACAGCATGCCACCACTGTTCGCAAGCAGGACGTCAAAAGCCTCAGATGAGCTTTCAGCATCGATACCAACAAAGCCGGTCATAGCGGCCTTCGAAAGATAAGACAAAACCCAACCGACCACGACTGCATAGGTAACCGCAATCGCAAATGCGGTGAGAACGCCCATTCCCCCTACCAAGCCCCAGTACCTAGAGCGACCCGACTCCTCTGCAACCCGCGTCATAGACTCAGGAGGACTACTCTGCCCACGACGGCCAATAACAAGCTCGGCGACAAGACAGGGAACGCCAATACAAAAAGCACAAAATAAGTAAATTAAAACGAAGGCGGAGCCACCATTTTCACCTGTGACGTAGGGAAATCTCCATATATTTCCCAGACCCACCGCAAAGCCAACGGAGGCCATGATGAAGGCGAAACGACTCGACCAATGTGCGTTACCGCTAGCAGCTGTCATAGCTAGACATCCCCTTCTCTAAAGTTGTGCGCCCGTGTTACGCCGAGCCGTTTTTCCTGAAAATCAACGCACTGACCTAGCAATGCCAGCATGAATACCCATACCGCCAACCTGTCAGACTGTGCACACTACATAGCGACCGACCCGGCATCACTACTGATCAGTGGCCTAGCTAGCAAACGCTCTGAATCCTTGGTCCCGCTAAGAGCCTAGTAGCGTTACTGTTTAAAAGCTGCCCTTAATAACCATATCAAATCCAGTAGGCTTTGGGGCTGCCAATAGCTGAAGCGCGCCAGCTAATTCTGGGTCTGTCGTTGCAGGACCCGACAGGTCAAGATCAATTTCGTAGTCGCTTTCAGCGACTACAACATCCCCCGCCACCACCAGCGTACCCGATAGGGTCGTGACTTGCCCCTGCACCCTATTGTTATCGCTCGATAAGCTCAATTGGTAATCGCCCAAGGGCACATCACCGGCTGCGGCTGCCCAGACAGCATTTTGCCAAAGCAGCTTTCCATCAAGTGCTAGAATTTGATCCGAAGCTATAGCAATTTCAGAAAAATCCGCAATGACGCGGCCACCAATATAGAGCGGTAAAAACTGACGTATCAGGCCGCTCTCGAAGCGCGCGTGAAAATTTTTAATGGCTACAATGCCCGATAGGTCCCGCGTAAACACCCCGGTGAGCTGCTGCCCACTCCACTCAACGCTTAAGGTGACCGTGGGTCGTAAAAGCAAGAGAGACAGCGGCGAAAAATGCCAACTTGCCCTGCCGAGAACCAAGGCTCCATCGTCTAACTGCAACGCGCTACGGCCTGCTTCACCTGACCAAAATGAACCTGAAACAGCCGTAAGCACCAGTCTCTCTGGAAGTAGTATTTCCACCAGCCTTGCCGGCGCCTGCCACACCGAAAAGCAAATCAGCAAGCACACCAGCATTAACCTGAGACGCACAGAAAACAGCTTCACCCGGGATCAGCAACACGTATTGTTGCGTTGACACCGCCCGCGCCACTACTGCGTACGATCGCTACGTCGATAACTAAAAGGCCTTCCGTAACTTCTAATCTATACAGCCACTTAACAAGCGCATCATAGTTAATTGCCTCGAAACGCACCTGCACCTCACCACGGCTGTTCGGTTGAAGGCGCCTAACCACAAGCCCCTCGAGCTTACTTATTCGACTGATTGCAGCCGTGAGGCTGCTTCGATCCGAGGACTGCGCCGCAGAGCGCAGAGCTACAAGGCGCGTTGCCTTCGCATCAACGCGAGTCAGCACCTCAGAAGCCCGTTGATTATTGATTGCCATCTGCTGTCTTGCCGCAGAAGCAGGCAATATTATGACCTGCACTACGACCCACACACCCACAGCGAGGATCATCGATAATAAATAAAGTTGCTCGCGCCGAGGGCGCGCGTTGAACCAGTCCCCCAACATCACAAGGTCACCTTCAGACGCGCTCTGACCTGAGTATCTCGTTGTGAGGATGTCTCCAAAGTTGCGTTCAAGCCGGAAGTGGTGAAACGCTCTCGAAGTGCTTCGATCTCATCATAGTTCGGGGCAAGCAAGTCCAATCTGACCTCGCCGGCGCTATCACTGTAGTTAATGCTGCTCAGCGTAAGTTCACTGCTTACGGCAATTACTCGACCAACTCGATCGAGAATTTCGGTGAAGATCAGACCTTTGACCCCCACGGCATATTCAGCAATTTGACGATCTAATTGCTTTTCAGCATCAACCAGAGAGCCCCTAGGATTTGCTTGTCGATAACTGTCTTCGATGGCTGCACGCAATGCAACATTGTCGTCCTTCAACCGCCAGTATTGGGCCAAATCACTGGCAACCTGCAAAACAGCCCCGATAATCAGTGCAATCGCCAATGGTTTCCAGCTTTGCCACCAGCGCTTAAAGGGCAAACTGGGCGCAAAGGCGCCCTGGCGCATGTCGATAAACTTCTGCCCACGATCGACCAGCATCAAAGCGGTACCAAAATGACCCTGACGCCATTGCGCACGCTCCCGCAAAACGTCTGGTAACAGCGCCAAATTCTGGACCTGGTCCCTGCCATACACGATCACTGTGTCAGCTGCTGTGGGCAAGGCATTCAGCAAGGGTGCCAGTAAATCATGCTCTACCCGAGCTCCCTGATGCTGACCCCACCGAAGAAGGACAGAGCGCGTCTCTACCACCAAACAGACCTCACCCGGCTGCCACGGCAAAAACAGCGCCTCATGGACAAATGCCCCCTCAAAGTCATCACCTAACGACTCCAGCCAAGAACCCATATCAGCCTGAGACGCCAATGCCACCAAATAACGATCTCCATCAATGGGGGTAAAGGCGAAATGCATCAACTCAATCGGATCAATTACCTCATCTTCCAAAATGAAAGGGAGCGCCTGCTTCAGATGCCGATGTTCATCCGAACGGACTGATATTTCCGTTAATCTGGCCCGATCTGCAGGCACAGCGAAGGCACAATCTGCCGCTATATTTTCTGCGCTAGTATCTAAACTCACAGCCTCTTGGCCAGCACGCCATAGCCGCAAGCCTTGTGCATCGAGTCTAAGGACACCTAGATTTTCAGACGCCGTCATTCTGGTCGAGCCTTTTCACAATCGACGTGGATTTATCGTAACGTTCACGGGGAATAGCCTTTGAGAATTTGATGTTGATCAAAGCTCCCCTTGGCTTCGGTAGCGCGTTAACACTGATCCGCGATTCCGTTCCAAAACACTGTACAAGTGTAGCTCTCTCTCGGCAATCTCTACTGAGGCAGACAGCAGGAACCAGTCACTGCGCTCACCGAGTAACGCTGTGAAATCGCCGACTTCTGCCCCTGAAAAAAGCGCATCTTCCAGAAATGTTTCTATGGAGAAAATGACGCCTGCAGCCCTAGCTTCCACAAGACGCAGCCCCTCTTCCTTGGACAAAGGCTCAAGCAGATCGTTAAGTGGCAAGCTACGTAAAACCGTGGCCGATGCGGTCAAAATATTGAGAACACCGCCGGCTTTCGGCCACACCGTTACAAAGGGCGCTAGTGCTCTGTAAATTTCGGGAGTAACACCTGCAACACTTCGAAGCTCACTGACAGTTGCTAGGGGTCGCCCAGAGGTTCGATAGGGAGGAGTGAGGCGTTCATAAGCACCATCTTCAGCGCCATTGACTGAGCGCCGCGTGTCACTATCAATGAAATCTACGACTGACTGCATAATACCAATCGCTTGCTGACGATCGACCTGCACATTCTCGAGAGCCCCTAAAAGACGTATAAATTGCCGTTGAGCCGCGCTGAACTTTTTTTCTCCCAAAGGATCCTTAGAGCCACCGCCCTCAGGAGCCTCATTTTCTGAGGGTGATGGATCACTCGCAGCCCCGTCATTCGCAGCAGATCCGACCAACCCGTTTAAATTAAATCGCCCCTGTAAATCCTCCAAACTACCGAGTAACCAACCACCTTCAGTCAATGGGAAGGGCTTCGCTTCTTCTGCCCAAAGTTCCGTCAGATCATCTACCGGCTTATCTTTACCCGCATCTGATCCTGCATCTAATTGCAGTGCTACCACCCCTAACGATTCAGCACCGCGAAGATAGGCCCAACCTTGCTCTGCAACAAAACTATTCGTTCCACGTTGTAGTTGCAGGGCAAACTCTCGCTGTAGACCGACAATGAGTGCTGAGGCGAGAGCAAACACCAACAGCGCAACGATAAGCGCAGCTCCGCCCTGCTGCCTTTTAAAGTGGAGGCAATACATAAAGACGCTCTAGTTCACCCCAATCGCTTATTTCCAATCGAATCATCAAGGCCGCAGGCAGTTTAATCGTGGCATTTGGTTGAGAAACATCGGCGAGCCAATTTTCTAGCCACAGGCGTCGATCTAAATCTATGCCCCTGTTGATGCGCAAAGCACTGATTTCATCGAGAAACAGCAGATCAAAACTCTCTACACCTTCTAGCAATGTCACTTCTCTGGGTTCTGAAGAGCCCGATCGATCGAGTACTGACCAACTTGCCCGAATCAACCGATCCTCCTCCAGATAATAGGCAACACGCTGTAAAGTCGAACGCGGTAAATCAACAGAGTTGTGCCAGCCCGCACGGGTCAGTGCCAACATCTGCCTAGCCAACGGACCTCCCTCTAAGCCAGACTCCATGCCGCCAAACTCATCTAAGATCGGACGGTCGACGACCTGGCGAATATCTCTGGAAAAAATTTGAAAGGCACGATTCATTGTGTTTATTTTTTCAGCTTCAGCACGAACCGAATCGACGCCAACAATGACTGTAGACAAACTCACATACGCTAGAACTGCGATGACCGCGGTAATCGCCATTGCAACCAGTACTTCAATCAGCGTGAATCCGCCTCCAAACTTTCTCACGGCCGAACACCCGGCGTTACGAAGGCGGTCAAAGTATGCAGTGGCTGTGTTCTCTCCGCTTCGAGTGATACCTTAACGTCGACTCGAATAAAGCCCGGAATTTCGGTGGCCTGCTGCTCAATCCACCAGTACCAATCCCGCTCGGCTAAGCGTGTCTCGCCTAGCAACTCACCCTTAGGAACAGCGCCTTGCTTGGCCACCACTAGTCGCAACTCACTCATTCGATCGGTGGCAATCCAACTCGCAATACTTCGATCTCGCAGATACTCTGTGCCATCGAGTTGTTGAAATAGTGCAAACAACAGCGCGGGAACTGCAATGGCGACTATTGCTAAGGCCACCATGACCTCGACTAAGGTGAACCCGCTACTTTCAGCTGGTTTACCGTTGATCCGCATCTAGCCTCTCGTCCGATGTTTGTAAATTAAAATCACCAAAGAAATTCCAATCAACACTAAAAAGTAGCTCGCCCGTATCCCGGCTCATCCACTCGAGCTGTCCTTCAGTGACCTCGCCACTCGCAAAAAATATCACCTGCGGGGCAGGTCGCAATTCAGGATCGCGCTCACCAATCTCGACATTTGGAGACTCTGCCAGAGTCAACAATAGCTCAGCATTTTCATCAAAAACAAAGGGGGCCAAAAGTTCACGGCTGCCTCTGGGCTCGGCCCAACCTTGATCGTAGCGGCGTAGCCAGTAGCCCGTTGTTTTATCCGCCCCTTGAACAGACTTTTCCTCAAGATATAAACCATGATCTACCCCTGACATCTCCGCCTCTGCTTGAACATAATTCATGAGTGCAGCCAGATGTTTGACATCCTCTTTCAGCGCTACGGTTCCATCACCGCGGCCGACATTAAGGCTCACTATAGACGTTAATAAAACAATGACTAATACAGCAATCAGCAGCTCAATTAAGCTGAACCCTTTTTCAGCGAGGGGGTTACGGCCATGGAGAATCGACGGAGATATTTTCAATCTAGCGCTGCTCCGAGCTCCAGTTACCCAAATCGGCACTCTGGGCCTCTCCTCCGGGCAAGCCATCGGCGCCGTAGCTAAAAATATCAACCTCGCCATTTTCCCCAGGGAAAAGATAGAGGTAGTTGCGGCCCCAGGGATCTATAGGAACCTCCTGTAAATACCCGCCTGCTTTGAAATTGCGAGGCTCAGGCGTCAAGGTAGAGGGCTCCACTAAGGCCATCAGACCCTGCTCAGTCGTGGGGTAGACGTAATTATCCAAGCGATAGATTTTTAAAGCTGTCTCTATCGCTTTAAAGTCGGCCTGAACTTTTTGAATACGAGCGTCATCGGCACTGTTGAGTACTGTCGGTGCGACAACACTAATAAGCAATCCCATAATCACCAGCACCACCAAAATCTCTATCAGGGAAAACCCGTCCTGATGTTTCATCAAATCACCTCACCATTGTGTTCAGATCGAATATCGGCAGCAATATGGCGAGAACAATAAGCAGTACTACGCCACCCATCACTATCACCATCATTGGTTCAAACAACCCCATAACAGTACCCAAAGTCATCTCCAGTTCCCGCTCTTGATTAGTTGCGGAACGCTCTAACATGACCTCTAACTCTCCAGAAACCTCCCCAGAGGCCACCATGTGAACCATCATTGGCGGGAAAACACTTCCTTGCGATAGCGCTTTATTCAAGCTTGAGCCCTCTTGTACATTATCAGCCACCTTCGCGGCAGCTTTTTGCAGCTCTCGATTGCTCATAACGGAACCGGCGATATGCAGGGCGTCCAACAAAGGTACGCCACTCGCCATCAGAATGCTGAGAGTCGACGAAAAACGAGCTGTATCAATACCGACCAACACAGTGCCGATGCCGGGTATTCGCAGCAAAAACTGATGCCACTGCAACCGCCGCCGCGGCTCCAATAACAAGCGTCGAATACCCACGACACTTAATAACAGCCCAGCCAATAAATATACGCCCCAATTTCGCAGAAAGTCGCTAGTAGCAATCAGACCAACGGTTAATGGTGGAAGTTCTTTCTTCGTATGAGTGAAAATACCGACCAATTCGGGCACTACAAAAACCATCAGTGCCGCGACCACACTCACCGCCACACCCATCAATACAAAAGGGTAAATCAGCGCTAACTTAAGTTTCTGCGCCGTGAGCTGCCGATTTTCTGTGTACTCCGCAAGCTGCTCCAAAACCGGAGCCAACTGCCCCGCCTGTTCACCCGCGTGCACCATAGCGCGATACATCTCGCCGAAGGCTTGGGGATACTGGGCCATACCGCTCGCCAAGGTATAACCCTCAGAAACCCGGGAACGCACTTCCAAGAGGATCGATTTTATACTGGGTTTGCGAGTTTGCTCCGCAGCAGCCTGCAGGCATTCATCCAAGGGCAGCGCTGACGCGACCAATGTAGCAAGTTGACGTGTTATGAGCGCCAGTTCGCTGGCGGACAAACCTGACTTAAAAAGACTAAAACGTGAACGCGGGCCCTTAGCTTCCTTGACCGCCACACCCCGAACTTCAACCGGCCGCAATTTTTGCGCCCGCAACTGGGCACGCAAATGCCGCTCTGAGTCGGCCTCGAGGACCCCCTTGACTAAACGGCCTTCAGTATTTAGAGCTTTATAGCGAAAGGCACTCATATCAGCGGTCCAGATTCACTGAACTGTGGTGACGCGCAGAACTTCCTCGATGCAGGTCTCGCCGGCAATGATACGACGACGGCCATCAGCATCAATTCCCTGATAATTCTTTCGCGCCTGCGCCAGCATGGCTTGTTCGCTGGCGCCATCATGAATCATCTCTCGCAGCGTCTCATCAATTTCGATCAACTCATAGATCCCGGTACGACCGCGATATCCTGTTTCATTACAACTGGAGCAACCCACCGCGCGATACAGTACGGGATCGCTGGTATCAGTGAGGTTAAGCAGCTCACACTCGAGGGAGCTCGGCGCATAAGCTTCACGACAGTCCATACACAGCAAACGAATTAGTCGCTGAGCCATGACGCCCAGCAACGACGAGGACAACAAAAACGGCTCTACACCCATATCTTGCAGGCGTGTTACCGCCCCAATGGCGGTATTGGTGTGCAGCGTTGATAGTACGAGATGCCCTGTCAAAGAAGCCTGCACTGCTATTTCAGCCGTCTCGATATCACGAATTTCGCCGACCATCACCACATCAGGATCCTGACGTAATATTGCTCTCAAGCCTCTGGCAAAGGTCATGTCTACTTTTGTGTTGACCTGCGTCTGCCCCACCCCGGGCAACATATATTCGATGGGGTCTTCGATGGTCAGTATGTTTCTTGAACTCTGATTTATCGAAGACAAACCCGCGTACAGCGTTGTCGTTTTACCCGAACCTGTCGGCCCTGTGACTAAAATAATGCCATGGGGCCGCGACAGACTCTTGCGGTAAGCGTCGTGAACCTGTCCATTCATATTAAGTTGGGTAAGCTCCAGCTGTCCTGCTTGCTTATCAAGCAAACGCAACACCACCCGCTCCCCGTGAGCTGATGGCATCGTTGACATGCGAATATCAACTGCATGGCCCGCAATACGGATTGAAATTCTACCGTCTTGTGGAATGCGTTTTTCGGCGATATCAAGCTTTGCCATGACCTTTAAGCGAGAAACTAGTAACGGCGCCAACATGCGCTTGGGGGATAAAATTTCTTTCAGAACGCCATCGATCCGATATCTCACACTCAGCCTGTCCTCAAAGGTCTCAATATGAATATCGGATGCCTGATCCTTCACCGCCTGAGATAACACTGCATTAATTAAGCGAATAATTGGGGCATCGTCCTCGGCATCCATAAGATCCCCGAGATCTGGAATTTCATCGACGAGACGAGCTAAATCAACGTCGGCACCAATGTCCTCGGCCATCTGCGCTGCTTCGCTTTGTGTCCGTTGATAGGCCAGCGTCAGTTTGCGTTGAAACGTTTCAATATCGATGGCCTTAAGCTTGAACCCAACGCCTAAAAACCGACGAACTTCCAACAACACTTCAAGCCTCATGGGTTCGGCGTGCAAAAGAAAGCACGCATCATCAATCCATTCGACAAGGACTTCATTGGCCTTGGCAAAACTGAAGGGCAAAACGCTTGTGCTCATCGGCTCACCTGCCGAAACATCATCTTCAGCCAATTCGGCGATATTCAAATCACTCATCGGCAGCGCCTGACTGTCAGTCACTGCTCTTCCACCACGTTTGTCGTTGGGAGCGAGTCCCCGGCTGGCACTTCCGTTAATTGCTTTACCTGTTCCTCCCATTCAGGCAGTACTGGAAGATTGCCGTCGTCCAGAAACATGATGCCCCGTGCCCGCCTTTCCGCTTGTTGATCACGGATGTAACGATATTTTTCGGCGGTGGCACCCCGCAAAGACTCATCGTCGCGAACAATGGTCGGACGGATAAAAACCAGCAAATTAGACTTAGTAACAGACACAACGTCGTTTCTAAACAGGCGGCCTAACAGCGGGATATCTTGCAGAAACGGCACGCCTTGTTGGCTGTCTTGAACATCGTCTTTAACCAACCCGCCCAACACGACAACATCACCATCTTGCGCCATTACCTTGGTTTCAATTTTACGTTCATTGGTAATCACATCTGCTGCTGCTAAAAGCTGCTGGCTAATACTTGAGACTTCCTGAACAATATCGAGGACCACTGAGTCTCCCTCGTTGACTTGTGGCGTCACTTTCAAGGTGATGCCTACATTCTCGCGTTCTATCGTCTGAAACGGATTCTGCACATTACTTGCGCCCCCCGTATTGCTGTAAGAGCCCGTCACAAAGGGAACGTTCTGACCCACCGTGATATACGCCTCCTGATTATCGAGGGTTAGCAAGCTGGGCGTTGACAAAATATTGGCATTACCTTGGGTCTCTAATGCGTTCAAAATGACGGACATTGAAAGATCGTCACCCACCACTCCCCAGCCCAGCGTCGTTCCTGGAACCTGCGACAAAGCCCCCGCTAAATCTCGGACACCAATATCAGCATTACTGTTCTCATCGCCAAGAAGCGCATTACCAATCGCCGCATTGCGCTGTTGCTGAGCGCTGCTCGTGCTGACATTGCTGCCAAATGCCCCGCTGTCATCAGCAAAAATCCACTGTAGACCCAGCTCTTGACCTTCAGTGATTTCCATCTCAACAATAATGGCTTCAACCAACACTTGGGCTCGGCGGATGTCGAGCCTTGCAATAACGGCCTCAAGCGAGGCCATTTCATCTGCGTCAGCAGTGATGATGAGCGCGTTGGTGCCCTCATCAGCTTCTATGGTGGAATTAGTATTCGTGCTGGGTTTACGGTCCCCCCCAGTATCGAGTCGGCTCATGTTTTGCATGACGCGCGTCAGAACCTCTGCAACCTCGACGGCGTCGGCATACTCTAGGTACACGACCTTGACGTTACCGCTTTGTTCTAAAGGCGTATCGAGGTAGGTAACCAAATCTAGAATACGCTGGGAATTGAGCTCATCTGCCGTGACCACGACGCTGTTGGTGCGCTTATCAGCCACCAGGGTGACCTCATCATTGCTCTCTGCACCGTCGCCACGGGATTGCTTTTCAAGTGTCTGCAGCATTTGCACCACGTCTTCGGCCACAGCATATCGAAGCTTTATCACTTGGGTGCCCTGGATCGCAGAGCGATCCATTCGATCAATAATTTCTACAATCCGACGGATGTTAGAGGCAATATCGGAAATAATGATGGCGTTGCTTGGTGCGTACGCCGCCATATGTGCCTGCTGCGGCACAAGTGGCCGCAATACGGGAATCAGCTTTGCCGCAGATATATTTTCAAGACGAATAACCTGAGTAACGTACTCATCGTTGGAACTCATCGCACCGGAGGAAGGAACCTCTACAGGTGACGACCGCGCATCTTTATTTGGAATCACACGAATGACATTACCTGTTCTTACCGCGGTGTAGCCCTGCACATCTAGAATCGATAGAAATAAGTCGTACAGCTCACTCTTATTAACCGGACGTGAGGACACGACCTTTATTTTTCCTTTCACACTCGGGTCCACAACGATCGTGGCACCGGTGACATCGGCGACGAATTTGATCAACTCTTGTATGTCAGTATCTTGAAGGTTGACCGTATATTCTTGCGCCGAGACTGTTTGGATACTCGATAGTGACGTCGCAACCAGCAACATAATCAGCCAAAAAGCGAATCGCCGGACCAACCTTTGTATCCGTTTTACTTGCTCGCAAAAGGATGTAAGCGGCGCCGCCACTGCTCGTTCAATGTCACTCATTACTGCTGAGTCCCCGTCTGCAAGCTGGCCGTGAGCGTGATAGGCACACCGTCGCGCTCAATATCAAAAGTAATTTCCTGTGCATCACGCATCAACCCATACAAACGAGCTCCGTTTGAAGCGTCAAGTAACGAAAGCCCATTTACCCCGGTGATCAGATCATTAGGCTCAAAGCCTATCGCTTTAAAATCATCAGCGTTTTTGGCGGGTGTTACGCGATAACCACGGAGACCGTCGGCACCGCGCACAGGTTGAACGGTGAGTAGATCTGCAACCGATTGAGGCTTGTCGTAAAACCTCTTTCGATAATCCGCGGCAATTTGAGCTCCCTGCTCCGACACTGTTGACGCTCTAGCCGGCTTCATCTCCGAAGTGGGCAATTTTGATGCCTGGCTCGGGGTTACCGTCGCAGGTTTCTCGATCACACCAAAAGACACTGTAGGATCTGCAAATAATGTAAGCAGTTCATAGGCCCCGTTGTTATCCAACACCACACGAGTCGGTAATACCTTTGCTAGGCTTACCCGTGTGGCAATAGGGAGCTCGTCTCCAACGGCGAAAGTTATCTGCTTTCCTTTAACTTCAATAACCGCTGTGCCAGCATCGGGCTCGCTACCCGCAAGGGTACCTACCAACTTTAGGTCCAATTGTGTGTCTCGCGCTCCTTCTTCTATACCATCAGGCACGGCCTCTGGCTCCAACTCAAGCGCATCTATGTCACCCATACCGATTGCGGCGCCAAACAACCCCAAATTGAGCATGCCGTCTAGCGCCACATCATCGGCACCCGAGCGCGTCATCGCAGCAATAGGTGGATTAACGACTACAGACGGCATCGGAGCAATTTGCGAGGACGGCCAAAACGTCCAAACGAGGGTCGAAGTGCTAAACGCGGCCCAAATCAAAACCAAGACAATCATCATTTTTTGAAATTGCCGCGACAAACCCATTGAATCCACACGCAGGCCAAATTCCGCCACCCGAGCTTTTAATCCACTTATCTGTTTGTACGATGTACTCACGGTACCCTGCACCACTCCAATTAACGCTATTGGCTCATCGAGGTAATCACTCACGAGCCCTAATTTTCGACGCTGCGAAACGACGGTTTGCTTTAAGAAAAAATTCTAAGTGATGCTTTTCGGCCATACCAACACCCTCACTGGGGCCGTACTATCGCGCAATAAACAGAGCCTAACAGCCTATTGAAGCTGTGCTGCCTTGGTAATCTCGACTTCTCCCGAGATATTACAAGTACTTGCCTGTAACACCGACTCCAACATCATGCCCGACAACTCAGAAATCGCACGTCCTGGGTATTCTCTAGGGTTAACTGACGCCCAGCTCACATTAGGCCTAATTTCAATGGACCCGCCGGTGCCATCATCGAGTAAATCTCGGGTCAGCTCCTCTTGATATCGGGCACCAATAGCTTCAATAGAATTGGGATGCGCCTCTGTAACAACCACGCCGAAGCACATCGCATCTACGCGACCCACGGCATCAGTTGCACGCAGCCCCCCTGCGATTTTATGGGCCACTTCACTCAGCAACCGTCCTTGAATATGCTGTTGAGACAGATTCGCCATTCCTTCAAGACCACAAAGCCTAATAGACACCAAAGCAACATGTCGTCCTGCCCTGCGTGCACGACCAATCTCGCGATCAAGATCCCGGGTAAAACCCTCACGATTAGCAACACGGGTTAAAGGGTCGACCAACATTAACTCTGATGTCAGTTGAGCGCCTGTTGATAGTCGCAGAGCAACCGGCACCAAACTCATAAAATCAAAAAGTAATTCGAGATCCCCTGCATGGTTGATCAGATCAAGCCGGGGGGATTTAAAATGCAAACTTCCTACAATATGACCCTGCTCAACCGCAGGAATAACAAAAACCTCTTTTCGAGCTGTGCCATGCTCCATAAGCCCCAAATCAGCAATGTCCTGATCAGTTGTAACGCGCGGCGCTACTTGGTCCCTATATATGGAGGTAATTTTAGTTGAATCAGGCGTCAGGACTAGCCGGCCGTTCAAATCAGGAGACTCGCCCAAACTGCCACCCAACATCCCCACAGGATCATGCAACCAAAACTCAATTTGCTCACATCCTAATATCCGGCTAAGGCCCGAGAAAAAAACCTCGAGCAAGATGAGGGGGCGATTGGACTCCAGCATGTCAGCGTGTAAAGACGTGAGTGCGCGAGCAAGGTAGCGACTGACTTCAGTCCGCTCTTCTAGCGCCACTGGGACGGGCGCCTGAACCGGCAGGCCTGGCGTGATCTCTTCCACAGAATACCCCGAGTGACTCCGCTCACCGATATTGTCATTCCCCCGATCGCTCATAACCTGCCTCTACTCTCGACCATTTTGGTTAAAGATCTTCGCATGCTCTATACTGCCACTCTACCTGCGGGGTGGCTAGCGCCTGAGATACCGAAAATTATTCGGTGAACCCGTTGAACCTGAACCGGATAACGCCGGCGTAGGGACAGGCCTATGAGCTCAACAGCTGTGCTGTGGACCTGTTCTATCCCGGATAAGTGAGCAAAAGGGATGTCAACAACGTCAGCGGCAAACGCAGTAACCAACCCAGTAACAAGCCTAGTAATCAGCGCCCAGCGCTATTCCCCGGTCGTAGCCCTAGCATTTTCAGTGCTTTTTCCTAGCGGAGCGGCGTTTGGGAATCTGGAGGAGGTCGTAGTGTCAGCGACCCTCAGACCCGCACACGCTGAACAACGCTCGATCACCATTTTTGATGAGGCATTAATTGCTGCGCGATCAGCTCAACACCTAGAAGACCTGCTCTCTGCCGCACCCAATGTAAACAGTGCCAGCGGCGCCTCTCGCGCCCGCTTTATTCAAATTCGAGGCGTTGGCGAGCGAAGTCAATTCGTCGAGCCGGTCAACGCCTCTGTCGCTATGCTGCTTGACGGTATTGACCTCACAGGGCTAGGCGCAGCTGCTACCACTTGGGACATTCAAAAAATCGAAGTTCTGCGTGGACCTCAGGGTACTCTGCTGGGGGCCAATGCGCTCGCTGGACTCATCAGCCTGAGCAGCACCCCTATTGACAGCAAGGGCCTAAAGTTCGCCATAGGTGCCGAAAACCGGGGTGGCCGACGATTCGCAGCAGCCGGCGGAGGTGAACTCACTAGCTCTACCTCGGGAAGATTAGCGATAGAGCAATATCGCAGTGATGGTGTAATAACTAATACCTACCTGAATCGATCTGACACTCAAGATAAAGATGAGTTGACCGTTCGAGGTGGGCTGGCTTGGGAGGGCGGCGATCAGAGCATTGAAGCTAACTGGCATTTTTTTGATGTCGATAATGGTTACGATGCCTTTTCCCTCGACAACACTCGTCAGACCCTGTCGGACGAACCGGGGCGAGATACCTTAAAGACCCATGCAGGTAGATTGAAATGGCGCTCACAGGGAAGCATTAATCTGTCAGCACAACTGAGCGTCGCCAAGACGGATACCGAATACGCTTATGACGAGGATTGGGCCTATGTCGGCATTGCACCCGCTCTCGAATACAGCTCCTTCGACACCTACCTACGTGACCGCGACATGCAGAGCGTGGAAATTCGAGCTGACAGAGACCAGCAAAACTGGCGCTGGACTTTGGGTGGCTATCTGAAGCATGAACAGGAGACGCTAACTCGTCGATATACTTACCTCGAAAATGACTTTAACAGTGAACTGACCGTCGACACCGGTGCCATCTTTGGACAGGTTGATTTTACTCTCACCAACACTTTGACGGCGTATGTGGGAGGGCGATTAGAGCAGCGCAAAGCCGACTATGCCGATAGCGTTGAGGTAAAAAGCTCCTTTACAGATCATCTCTGGAGTGGGCGCCTGGGTGTTGACTGGGCTCCATCCGACCAACAAAACCTTTACCTCAGCATCAGTCGGGGGGTTCGTGCCGGCGGGCCCAACAGCACATTGCTGTCTAGCCTATTGACAATAACCGCCGAGAACGGCCAATCAGAAGCAGATCTTGGCCGCTTTGACGAAGAGTTTCTGATAAACACGGAACTGGGCTGGCGGTGGCAAGATGCCAGCGGAACATTACAGAGTGCACTGACTTTGTTTTCAATGGCGCGTAAAGACCAGCAAGTCAAACAATCACTCAATCTAGTCAGAGACGATGGCAGCACGCAGTTCATAGAATACACAGACAACGCCGCAAAAGGGCATAATCGAGGTGTCGAGTGGCAAGGCGTTTGGGCCCCAAGTCCAGCATTACAGTTGAGGGCATCCGTGGGTTACCTCAGAGCACAGTTTGACACGTATCGTACAGCCACAGGGCAAGATCTTTCCGGGCGAACCCAGCCTCAGGCACCTGAATGGATGGGCAGTGTAGGGGCTAAGTGGGCCATCAAAAATAACTGGTTGGCGGGGGTGGAACTTACCGCCATGGACAGTTATTTATTTTCTGACCGCCATTTAGCTCGGTCCCCTGCACGGCAAATCGTCAACGCACACCTCGACTGGCACTGGGATAGCTGGCGAATCTCACTGTGGGGACGTAATCTATCGAACGAAACGTACTACACCCGAGGTTTTGGCAGTTTCGGCAATGATCCTCGTAAGGGTTATATTTTGGAGCCCTACTACCAATACGGCGAGCCTCGGACCTATGGCATTACCCTCAACTATGAGCGCTAAAACTCTAAAGGATATCTGTTGGTATGGAACTTTCCGCTGAACTGAGCTTATACCCACTCACCGGTGACGTAGACACATCGGTGCTTGCGTTTATTGACGACTTGCACGCATCAGGCCAAATCTCAGTGGTCACTAACACCATGAGCACACAAATATCTGGGGAATGGGATGCGGTCATGAGCGCGATTAATGTTGCTCTAAAACAGAGCAGTCAGCGCACAAATCGACAAGTTCTTGTGGTGAAATACTTACCTAATCACAGAATTGAGGTTGGAGCAGAAAGCTAAATGATGGGTTGGGACGAGCCTCTTGCAGTTACTTTGGCCCTGGCCTACGTTGTTTTTGCCATCAAGGAAAAACGTACAGCTTGGATACTGGCCGCCGCAAGCGCAGCCTTATATCTTCGAATATTTTTCATGGTGGGCCTTTTTATGGAGGCTAGCCTGCAGCTGTTTTACATAGTCATGGCAGGTGTTGGGTGGATCTCATGGGGACGCGATGGCAGCACTGCCCAGCTTCCCATACAACGCTGGCCGGCTAGCCGACACATTCTACTCTTGGCAGTGGTACTCGTCTTTGGGACCAGTATGGGGCTGCTCATGAGCCAATTTACTAATGCCAGCCTGCCAATCCCCGACAGTATTACGACACTCGCAGCATTGCTGACAACCTGGATGGTTACCCAAAAAGTTCTAGAAAATTGGCTCTGGTGGATTGGCATTGATTTGGTATCAATTGTACTTTTTTTAAATCGTGGTTTGGATCTGACGGCCTGGTTGTTTGCCGGATATGTCATATTAGCCATTGCTGGATGGCTAAGCTGGAGACGGCAATATCAGGCCCAAATACAGTGTTAGAAAGCTTATCAGATAGCCTTCAAAACCATGCGCTAGAGCAATTCAGCGCGTGGGCTACAGAACCGCAGCTGACCACAAGACCTCAGATTACTCAGACTTTGAATCAGGGCTCCAGCCATACAGCGATGCTTGTAGTCGCTGACGACGAAGCAAGTACTCGCTCTTATGTTTTACGCTACTGCAACCGGTCATCGACGCCACTTGGCCTTTCGTTTGAGCAGGAAATTGCGTGTATGGAACTAGCGAACGAGCGGGACCTAGCGCCAAAAATTCTATGGCTGGACATAGACTGGCAGTCGATGGTTCTAGAGTTTCTTGACGAGTCAGGCCCGGTTTCTTACAAGGAACTTGTGGCACTTGTCAGGTCAATCCATAGCTTGCCTCCTGAGCTGCCGCCCTTGAATCTACAACAGCAATTTGAGCATTATTGGCAGATCGCTCTCGAGCAAGGGCACAGCGCCTCAGTATTGATCAACCCTAAGGAGCCCGCGCTACTAACAGCTATTAAGGCGCTCGAGTCCGAGTCGCCCGTTACCTGCCATAACGACTTAACCCCACCAAATATTCGACGTAGAAATCAAAGCCTAGTGGCTATTGACTGGGAATATGCCGCCACTGGAAGCCCGCATTTTGACATCGCCACGCTATGCTCTGGTTGGCCTGACATAGACGCCGGCACCTTTGCTGTGGAAGCTCTCGGCAACCGATTTTCTGAACAGTTGCTGCATATTGCGATCCATCTCTTCGCAACCCTTAATTGGAACTGGCACCAAGCGGCGGGTGAATCACCTACTTGTCAGCAGTCACCAAAAACACTCCTCCAACGCCTGGAGGCGTGCCTGTGACAACCCGGTGTCACATTGTAGGCCCCGGGGCCATCGGGGGGCTGTTTGCTTTTAGGCTGAAAGCTGCAGGATTTGACGTTTCCTTGATTGCCCGTAGCGGAGGAACCCGGCAACAAGAACTAACATTACTGACCGAGGCAGGCGAACAGGCCACTGTGTTCGCCGTTGAAGGCCCAGACGCTAAAGGGCCCATTCAGCTTTTGTGGATAACTACTAAATCCTATTCGGCTCTAGAGGCGGCAACCCAGCTTAGTCACCGATTTACACCGGAAACCGTTATTGTCACTTTAGGAAATGGCATGGGATATCACGAGCGATTATCAACGCTTGTTTTAGGCAAACTCATTGGGGGATCAACCACCGCTGGCTGCAGCTCTCCCAGTGAGAACACCCGCAAACTGGCCGGTGAGGGTCAAACACGGCTAGGCTGGTGGGATGGGACAGAGACGCCCCCCGCGTGGCTTGCCGAACTCAGAGAAGCCCCATGGTTCGGTAACTGGGAACTCAATATTGAAAAATCTCTGCTCGAAAAATTGGCTATAAATAGCATTATAAATCCGATGACTGCATTAATGAACATCACCAATGGCGAGCTCATCGACGCCCCCTATAAAACCACCCTGCATTGCGCCATCCGTGAGGTGGCCGACATCTTCCACTGGTCAGGGCACAGTGACATTGCCGACAACCTCCATCAGAGGGTCTTCAATGTCAATAATGATACCGCCTCCAACTCATCCTCAATGCGTATCGACCGGCAGCGCCATACCCAAACGGAGCATGAAGAAATATTGGGCCATCTACTCGAAAGTTTTGGTGAAACCACCACACTAGAAAAGCCTGCAACACCGCTATTGTCTGAGTGGCTCAATGCGCTGCGACAGCCCTACCCAAATCAATAATGACGGACTCCCAAACCTGAGGTTCTGGTGACGCTGTAAACGTCTGCTGATGGGCATGATCCCGACCATTGGCTTGATGATCTAACGACAGCACACACGTGTAATGGTCGCAATCGAGTCCTGCGATAAACGTGTGTTGCGCCAATGTAGCAGTGCCTTTTTGATTGAGCACGCGCTCCAATCGCTCAAAGAGCCAGTCCTGGCTGAAACCCGAAGGCAGCGCCGTATTAGCGGCAACGCGCACAGAACCTAATGTCAAGTAAGGCGCTGGAGATGTGCTAAAAAACACACCAAAACTACAAAGCGCCATCAGGAAAACCAGCGCTAGCGTCTTGGTAAAACCATGACTCTTATTTGTGAGCCGGACAAACAAGGGCGTCATCTTTTTTGCAACGTGCTGTAGATCGAGACGAGCTGATTGATCACTTTGGGCCTTACTTACAATCAGCTGCTCATCACTCAAACGAGCCCTAATTGGGCATTCCTTGCCCACCACACGGGCGGCCAGTGAAATACGATTCGCCGAAGGCAATAGACGAATCTGCTGTCGACAACGCTCAAACAAACTGCTTAAAAGCCCTGACTTAATTTCGTCACGACTCGTCAGTATTGCTGCAGAGTCCCAAAGTAAGTTTGCGCACCCTGTGCAGCCTTCAGGCTTCTCTGCCCTACTCACCACCCTCTGACCACGTTGATCACGAGTAGTTACAGGTAGATTTGCATCCAGCAGCCAATAAATCAGACAACCCAAGGCATATTGATCATCTGCAAACTCTGCAATAGCCTCGCTGTCCCGCTTGAACCCAGAAGCACCTGCGGTCAGTCGTGGTGCGCCCCTGAGCACACTGCTACTGAAATCAATCAACCGAATATGACCCTGTGCATTCACCAAAATGTTGCCCGGCGTCACATCTCCATGAACCAGACCTGCCCTCTCCAGAGCCATTAAAGTTTTGAGTAAATCCATTACGACAAGAAGTATCTGACCATCTCCCATCGTAATTTTTTGCTCTGCTTCCAGGCTTTGCAGGGAAACACCCTCGACAAATTCGAGTAACAGCCAAACCGCGCCCTCAAAATTTTGTACTCGGTAAATCTGCGGCACCACCGATGTCATCGCAGCTACTTTTGCCTGTACTGCGAAGGTTGCCTCCAGCCTACACAGAGCACTCTGAGACATTGATCGCCCTGCTTGGAATCGCTTACTCACCAGCATCCGATTAAGCGTGGGATCCAGAGCCAACCACGCGAGACCCTGCCCACCACCACCCAGAAAACCGCAATTTTTCAAGGGCGGAGGTAGCCTCATGCTCTCAAATTTATACCTCTCGGGGCTTGTGCGTAACATATTAGGTCACCCCCAAGCGGCGAAGTCGAGGCCGCAGCGCATGATGAGAAATTTTCAACTCAAGGGCGGCCGCCTTGATCGATTTAACGCGTTTCATGACCGCTAAAATATCGGTGTCAGCCAGATCATCTACCAGTACAAAGCTCGGGTGCGCCTCCAATCGGCGATAGAGCGCCTGCCGAGACAGCCCTAGGACGGCAGCGGTTGCCGCAATCTCGTAGTGCTGCGCCTGATATACCTGCTCTAAATGTTGATCCGAGAGCTCTTCCGCAGAACCACTTGTTTCACGCTCCTGCAGCCCCTTAATTAAAGGCAGCATTGCGCTCTTATCTTGGGCAACCAACATAACTGCATGCCGCAGCTCTCGGCTGTTTCCTGGCCATCGATGGCTCAGCGCATCGAAAAAAAATCGGGCCCAATGTGCGGCAACCTCAGGTGTTTCCATAGCATGACGGGGGTTTAGTAATTCAGAAACGTCGACATCTGTACCCAACATCATCAAAGCTTGAGGGACAATATCCTCCGGTCGTTCTCGTAACGGAGGTATTTCCAGGGTAAAGCCGGCAACACGATGATGAAGTGCCGCTCGAAAACCATCCTGCTCAGATGTTGATTGGTCTGTAGCGGCGACGATACGAACATTCACTGTCTGCGATACTCCACCAAGAATTTGCACCTCACCTTGCTCAAGAGCACGCAGCAATTGAACCTGAACCGCAGTGGGTGCATCTGCAATTTCGTCGAGAAACAAAGTACCTTTGTGGGCGCGCTGAAAGGCACCTAAGCGATCAATTGCTCCGGTGTAGGCGCCCCGGACACTTCCAAACAATTCGGCGGCGGCAAGATCTGGCGGGACTGCTCCTAAATTAATAACCACCAAATGTTGTGAAGAACGGGCGCTTAAATCATGAACTGCCTGAGCGACCCTTTCTTTGCCAACACCCGATTCACCTTGAATTAAAATGGGTAAATTCGTTGGCGCAACCAGCGCGATCTGGTGCCATAAGCGCGCCATTTCAACCGAAGCTCCGGGCAGAATTGATTTCAGTAAATGATGAGAGTCGGCCTCATCATTGTTACCACAAGCAATCAAGCGCAGTACCAAAACCACACCATGGGACACCCTGAGCGGAACACCTTTTACGAGAGCATCGTGATCTGCAACGAAGCCCTTATGCCCGGCGGCACCAATGCGCACGTCCGCATGATTCGCAGCCTCTATACGTAAACTAAAGTGACCATCTGGATACCCCGATCGCTTGGGCGTCAACACGCAGGCCAAGCGGCTCACATAGTTATCTTCTAAAGTTCGCCGATCGCTAAATTCGGGGAAGTAGCGTCCTATCGACAGTTCACCCGGTATCGTTTCAGGACTTTCAGTTTCCCAAGGACATAAGTTGGCCCAATGTCCGATACGCTGCAAATCTGGATGAAAGACTATCGTGAGACGGAGTGTAAGACGGAAGCGCCCTTGATCGCAGCCTCCCGTGCGCAGTGCAGGTCTCGTTACCAGTTCCTGAGGCACAGCCATGACCACCTCCACACCAGCCAAATGACGACTGGTTATGCAATGTCATAGCGACTTTAGCGCTATTTTAAAATTGCCTACTCGTCATAAAGCTGATCAGGAGACAATCACCAAAACAGAAGCCACCACAACCCAAACCGCAAGCGCTCGTTTCAATAACTCCCGAACGCGCTCTATCTGTTGATCTAGCGCTGCTTCTGTAACCGGGGCGGCCAGCTCAAACCCCTGCATCAACAGCTCATTTGTTTGAATCTCGGCATCTAATACTTTGCTCATGAATAGCGGTCGAATACTTTCAAAGTTGCCAATAGCCCCGAAAGTTAACAGTAAAATCCGCGCAGGAAGCCAGTCTAGAAAGTACAACAAACGACTTATCGGACCGTTTCGATCCCCGGCCCCCAAAACCACCAATCGGTATCCTACGGCGAAGAAAGGACCAAAAAGTAAAAAATAAAAAACAGGGGAAAACCAGCGCTGAAAGCCTTCATACAAAAGAAATCGAGCACCATCGCGCTCTGCTGAAATAGCGTCATCTACCTCTGACATGTGATAGCCCGCAGCGTCTAAGGCTAGCAACGCCCCTTCGACGTCACCCGCTGCGACCCGAGATTTAAACCGGTTAACAAGCTCTGGCCACTGCAATCTTCCAAAACTGAAAAATAATGCCGGGGTGCCCAACAGCAATACGGCCGCCGCACCAAACATTTCCTCAAAAATGGCGTATACCAAAGTAAAGCCGGCACACGGCACCACCACTAGGAGTACAAACCCCAACCAAAAGTCTGGCTCTAGAGCCGCGACCCGCCCTTGGAGGGCCTCATACCATCGATCGTTATGCAGCGGCCCACCGGATCCAATCGCGAGATAGAGTCCCGTGGCGACAAGAAATGCCAGATATGTCATTGCTTGAGGCTCTCCTTATAAACGGTTTAGCAGTAACACTGCTGATTTAGATATTGTTGCCTAAAATGCTCCAGCTTAGTTAGAGCTTCACATTATCATTTGATACATCCGCCAACCGGTGCCAATCGAAGCACCCGCCCGGATCTGTTTTCCTACCCGGAGCAATATCACTGTGACCTACAATATCACTTTGATCGAGAGACGGATGGTAGCGCTGAAGGGCTTTGATCAATTGCCGAAGCTGTACATATTGAACGTCAGTGTAGGCTTGGTCATCTGTGCCCTCAAGCTCTATACCTATGGAAAAATCATTGCAGTTGGTTTGACCACACCAGTGAGACTCGCCCGCGTGCCAGGCTCTATCTCCACTGGAAACAAACTGTACAATTTCTCCCAATCTGGTGACTAAAAAATGGGCTGACACGCGCAGATGCGCGATACTCTCAAAATAAGGGTGCAGTGATGGATTTAGTGTATTCGTAAAAAGTGCTTCAATGTGTCCTCCCCCAAACTTTCCCGGGGGCAAAGATATGTTGTGCAGCACAATGAGCTGGATAGGGGCTTCTTCGGGGCGGCAATTATAGTTGGGCGAAGCCACTTTTCGCGCTCCGGCAAGCCAGCCTTCAGAGATTGTCCAATAGTTAGGATCTGTCATCACGCTCGCATCTTATCTCATGCGGGCAGATCACCCAAAAGACCAAGCAGTAGGAGTCATGATGTTAACCCAGCAGTATATTCAGCAACTCGTAGACCTTGCGCTCAAGGAGGACATTGGCAGCGGTGATATCACCGCAGAGCTTGTTCGATCCGATACTAACGCACGAGCGGTAGTGGTGAGTCGAGAGACCGGCGTACTTTGTGGAAGCACATTTGTTGATGCGGTTTTTTCGATGCTTGATGCCGAAATAAACATTGATTGGTTTAAGTCTGATGGTGACCTGCTTGAGCCCGATGACACTTTGTTTACTGTTAGCGGTAACGCTCGAAAGATTTTGACAGGAGAGCGCACGGCCCTCAATTTTTTGCAGCTACTCTCGGGCACGGCCACCCTAGCCTATCGCTTCGCGAACTCCGTTGAGGGAACGAGTGTGCGGCTTTTAGATACGCGCAAAACGATACCTGGGCTGCGTTTAGCGCAAAAATACGCAGTCACCTGCGGAGGCTGTCACAATCATCGCATAGGGTTGTATGACGCTTTTCTAATCAAAGAAAATCATATTGAAGCCTGCGGTGGAATTGCCGATGCCATAAGCGCAGCTCGAAAATCCGCACCTGGAAAAACTGTCGAGATCGAGGTCGAAACCCTCAATGAACTGCAGTTAGCCCTAGCTGCAAATCCTGACCGCATCATGCTCGATAATTTTAGCGAAGCTATGCTCAGAGAAGCCGTTGCTGCTAACGCGGGTCAGTGTGAGTTGGAAGCATCGGGCAACATTACCGAACTTAATTTGCGTTCCATAGCCGAAACAGGCATCGATTTTATCTCAATCGGCGCGCTGACTAAACGCGTGGAACCCCTAGATCTATCGATGCGATTGGAACGCTGAGAACATGATCAAGTCACGCAGGTTGCTTGATTAGCCTCATTTAACTAACCAGTACGGATCAGTTTGCACCGAGCCCCCACACCTGTCGCTACAGATGTATAGGACGCGATGCCACCAAAACTCCGTTTCTGTCGGCGTAAAGCCAGTGTCCCGGCACGACGCTGACACCATCCAAACTTAAATCTACGTCACGCTGTCCTAGCCCACGCTTATCTGTTTTGACAGGGACGACGCCTAAGGCAAACACTCCCAAAGAAAGCGTGTCGATAATTTCGACATCACGAATCGCACCCAAGACAACGATGCCGGCCCATTGATTGTGAATCGCTTTTTTGGCCAAGTTGTCCCCTAGCAGCGACCGCTGCAGTGACTGTTGGCCATCGACGATAAGAACCCGACCATCCCCCGGAGAAGACACCGCTTCGGCAACGCAAGAGTTGTCTTCGTGGCAAGAGATCGTTGCCGCCGGCCCCGCGAAGCGCTCTTGGGTTCCAAAATGCAAAAACTGATAGGGCAGCACCTCAGTCTCAGGATAACTGTCGGACAAATCGGGCGTCGTAAAGCTTATCGCGCTCATCGAGAGACTCAGAACCAATCGAGGGAAAAGCTGGAGAGTGTTTCAGCACCCTCTAAAATCATGCCCGCATGAGCCTTGCACCGCGGAAGAATACGCGCGCCATAAAACGCTGCAGTCGCTATTTTGCTGCGGCAAAAATCGACATTATCGTCTGCTGCAAGCTTAGCCTCCGCGACAAGGGCTGAGCGGGCCAACTGCCAGCCGCCAAAGAGGTAGCCCGTTTGCATAAGGTAATCAAAGGCGCCGCCAAAGGCATTGAATCGATCAGAGCTCATTTGCCCCAGTAGGTGCTCAGTAGTAACTCGATGATCGGCTAGAGCGCTCGCCAGAGATTTTCCCAAAGCGCCTAACTCTGGGTGCGATGACTGCAATAGCTGCTGCGTTAGCTCGGCTATCTGAGTTTGCATGGCTTCCATCCCAGAGCCTCCATCGCGAGCGAGCTTGCGATTCACCAAGTCCGCGGCCTGAATGCCGTTGGTACCCTCGTAAATGGGGGTGATACGAACATCACGCAAATACTGGGCTGCGCCGGTCTCCTCAATAAAGCCCATACCTCCATGAACCTGAACGCCCAGTGAGGTTAGCTCAACGCCTATTTCTGTACACCAGCCCTTAATGACCGGAATCATAAGATCAATACGCTGACGCTGCTCGCTCTTTACATCGGCTTCTGCGTAATGCGCTAAATCCATAGTTACTGCTTCGTTGTAAGCTAGCGCTCGCATCGCCTCGATTAAAGCCCGCATCGTCATGAGCATTCGCTTAACGTCTGCATGTTCAATAATGGCAACGCCACCCTGAACGCGCTCACGGGCATAGGCCACAGCTTTTTGATAAGCACCCTCGGAAGCTCCCACTCCCTGCAAGCCCACCTTTAACCGGGCTTCATTCATCATCGTAAACATGCAAGCCAGGCCGTTGTTCTCTTCTCCAACGAGGTACCCTATGGCGCCGTCCTTATCACCGTAAGCCATAACGCAGGTGGGACTGCCATGAATACCCAATTTATGTTCGGTAGAAACGGGAAATGCATCGTTGCGTTCACCCAAACTACCATCGGCATTAACCAAGTACTTTGGAACAATAAACAGCGAAATACCTTTGCTTCCAGCTGGAGCATCGGGCAACCGTGCCAACACGAGGTGGACAATATTGTCCGTTGCATCGTGATCACCCCAGGTGATGTATATTTTTTGACCGAAAATACGGTAGCGGTCGCCATCACGTTCGGCCCGGGTTTTTACTGGCCCCAAGTCAGACCCTGCACCGGACTCAGTCAGATTCATGGTGCCAGACCACTCACCACTATTAATTTTCGCGAGGTAAATAGCTTTAAGTTCGTCGCTGGCATGCGCGCTAATTGCTAAAGCGGCCCCCGAACTGAGAAACGGTTCTAGGGCAAACGCCATGTCGGCACCGTTCCAAATTTCTGAAGCGGCAGTACCGTAGATCTCGGGCAGGCCCTGCCCTCCAGCATCGGCGTCGGCGGAAATACCGACCCAGCCCCCAGCACCCAGCTCTCGTATAGCCTCGCCATAACCCGGCGGTATGTTGACCTTGCCGTCGACGCAGGTCACCGGGTGGGTGTCACCCACTCGACGTAAGGGCGCAACAACATCACTACCAAGCTTGCCAGCCTCATCTAACAACGCAGTTGTTAAATCGGGACCGACACCCATCTCGCGAAAACGCTCCAGTGAACCCAGCTTTTCAGCGACATCGATAACGTCGTCAATAAGGAACTGCATATCGGCAAGTGGTGCGGTGTACATAAATTCTCCGTTCGTTTGTAATAGCGCCAAGGTCAGGAGCAATAAGAAACAGCGCCCTGCAAAGCGACTTGCTATGATTGTAGGCCCGGGTAGTGCTGTAGTGCCTTATTTGCACGAGAAAGAGCCGTGAAAGATCTTAATCGAATTGACCTTAATTTGCTGGTTTACCTTGACGTTTTGCTGCGAGAGCGCAATGTGACTCAGGCTGCCAATCATTTAGGGCTGTCGCAACCCGCAATGAGCAATGGCCTGCGTCGGCTACGGGATTTGTTTAACGATCCACTCCTGGTGCGCACTTCTGATGGCATGTCACCCACCGCCAGAGCTCTGGAGCTCGAACCCCTGATTAGAGACGTACTCGGGGGCGTAGAGCGGGCGATTCAACCGACTTCAGATTTTGATCCCAGCGATGCGAGCCAAGTGATTCGCGTCATGGCATCAGATTATGCAGAATCTACCCTATTCCCCTCCGTTATTGGAGAGCTGCGAGACCAGGCTCCAGGCCTGACCCTCGACGTCATGACACCCTCTGACGTCAGCTTTCTCGATGTTGAGCGTGGCAAAATCGACCTAGTAATAAATCGCTTCGACCAAATGCCGCAGTCTTTTCACCAAATAACCTTATGGTCCGATCCATTCACCTGCCTGATGAGCCGAGACAACCCTATTCTCAGCCAATTTGATCTCCAGGCTTATTTGAACGCAGATCATATCTGGGTCAGTAAGACTGGCATGGGTGTTGGCGTTGGCGTTGATCCCGATGATGTTCAACGACTGGGCTGGGTGGATACAGCACTTGCGCAGATGAATGAACAGCGACGGATTCGAGTTTTCACTCGTCACTATCAAGCAGCCATGACTCTGGCAGAGGAGAATGACCTGATCGTGACCCTGCCAAGCCGAGCCACCTGGTTAAAGCGCGATAACCCTAGGGTGGTCGTCAGGCCCGTGCCATTTGAGGTGCCTCCCCTAGAATTAAAAATGGCCTGGAGCCCCCTACTTCAACACAATCCAGCCCACCGTTGGGTGCGTCAGACAATCACTCGAATCGCAAGAGAGTTGAATGCCTAACGCTTGCTTATGCCTCGAAGATTCCGCGCCGAAAATGGCTTAAACCGCCCGCATAGATATTCACAAAATCAATACCACTTATAAAATGCATTTCTGACATTTATGCGCTTAAATTACAGAAAATTATTTATCGGAAAACACGCTGCCACTGCAACCAGTGACTGCAGCGGGATTCATTTGGGGAGAAGACCATGGCTGAACGTATCGATTGCGCAGGCTTGCAAGTCGACGCCGGACTGCACGCCCTTTTAGAAAACGACATTTTACCGGGCACCGCCGTCAGCTCTGATCAGTTTTGGTCGGGTTTGGCCACTATTTTGACGGAGATGATGCCGCGCAATGCCGAGCTGCTCGAAATAAGGGCGGACATGCAGTCTAAGCTCGATAATTGGCACCGGGAACATCCTAAAGACGTTTTCAATGCTGACGAGTACAAGACCTTTTTAGAGGACATAGGGTACCTGCTGCCTCAACCCAAACATGTGCAAGTCACGACCACTCATGTGGACGAAGAAGTTGCGCAGGTTGCCGGGCCGCAACTGGTGGTACCCGTTATGAATGCACGCTTTGCATTGAACGCTGCCAATGCGCGCTGGGGTAGTCTCTATGATGCGCTTTACGGTACCGACGTTATTCCTGAAGATAACGGTGCCGAGCGCGCTGGCGGCTACAATCCCGTTCGTGGCGATCGCGTTATCGCTTGGGCGAGAGCGTTCTTAAATCAAAACTTCCCATTAGAAACAGGAAGCCACAGCGACGCGACGAGCTACACAGTTGAGGCAGGCGCCTTACAGGTAAAACAGAAAGACGGCAGTTGTGCGACGCTGCGGGCCAGCGAGCAATGGGTAGGCTACACGGGCGAGGCCGCTCAACCGACCTCCATTTTGCTCAGAAACAACGGACTGCATGCCGAGATACAGATTGACAGCAACCACCCTGTGGGACAAACCGATCCTGCGGGTGTCAAAGATGTGTGCCTCGAGTCAGCTCTCACCACGATTCAAGACTGTGAAGACTCGGTAGCCGCGGTAGATGCCGAAGATAAGATTGTGGTCTATCAAAATTGGTTAGGGCTGATGCGAGGCGATCTTGCAGAAAGCTTTCAAAAAGGTGGCGCCCTGCAAACACGAACCTTGCAGCCCGATCGCCAATTTACAGCACCTGATGGCAGCGCTTTCGTGTTGCCTGGTCGCAGCTTACTTTTTGTGCGCAATGTGGGCCACCTGATGACCAACGACGCCATCCTGACAGGAGATGGCTCAGAGGTTCCCGAGGGTATTCTTGACGCGTTGTTTACCTCAGCTTGCGCGCTGCATGACATCCAGCGCACCCAAGGCCCCCGTAACTCGCGTGAAGGCAGCGTTTACATTGTAAAGCCAAAGATGCATGGGCCCGATGAGGTGAGTTTTGCCGTCGATCTGTTTAGCAAGGTTGAAGACGTTCTGGGACTGCCGGCAAACACGCTCAAAATCGGCATCATGGATGAGGAACGGCGCACCACCTTGAATTTAGCCGAGTGCATCAACCGCGCCAGTGAGCGTGTGGTGTTTATTAATACTGGGTTTCTCGATCGCACAGGGGATGAGATTCATACCAGCATGGAAGCCGGCGCTTTTACCGCAAAGAGCGCCATGAAAGGTGAAACGTGGATCAGCGCCTACGAAGACTGGAATGTGGACGTGGGGCTTAGCTGTGGCCTGCAAGGTCACGCGCAGATCGGTAAGGGCATGTGGGCCATGCCAGACCGCATGACCGACATGTTGACCACTAAAATTGGCCATCCTAAAAGCGGCGCCAATTGTGCCTGGGTGCCCTCACCCACAGCAGCCACCCTGCACGCGACGCATTACCACGAAGTAGATGTCATGGCGGTTCAGGCTCAACTGAAAGATAGCCCTAGGCGCAAAATTGATGAAATTTTGGAGATACCGTTAAAAGGCGCAGAAGGGATGGGTGCCGACGCCATACAGCGCGAGCTCGATAATAACGCCCAAGGTATATTGGGTTACGTGGTGCGCTGGATCGACCAAGGCGTGGGGTGCTCCAAGGTTCCCGACATAGACAATATCGGCCTAATGGAAGATCGAGCGACTTTGCGAATTTCCAGCCAGCACCTTGCCAACTGGATTCGCCATGGGGTTGTCACCGAGCAGCAGGTTCAGTCCACTCTAGAACGCATGTCGGCGGTTGTAGATCAGCAAAATGCCAACGACCCCACATACCAACCCATGGCTGTCGATCTCGCCAACAACGTGGCCTTTCAAGCAGCTTGCGATTTGGTATTTATGGGAACTGAGCAACCTAGCGGCTACACCGAACCGCTGCTGCATCAGCGCCGCAAGGAATTTAAAGCTAAGCAGTAGCCCGGTGAGCCCTCCTGAAAGTTGTAGAGGTAGGGCTCAACAACTAATAGCTACGGGTCAAGCACTCAGCATGAGCGGGTTAAGCGCCTTGTCTGCGGGCAGGTAGTCGGCGTTAAGCGCTGCAGCCACCGCCTCGTGGGTGATGTGACCGGCGTGCACATTGAGGCCCTGACGCAGGTGATCATCATCTTGAAGTGCGGCCAAACCCTTATCAGCGAGCTTAAGGGCAAAAGGCAGTGTCGCATTGGTCAATGCCATCGTCGCAGTGCGCGCCACGCCCCCCGGCATATTCGCAACACAGTAATGAACGACGTCATCAACCACATACGTTGGCGACTGATGGGTGGTCGCTTGTGACGTTTCAAAGCAACCGCCCTGATCAATGGCCACATCGACCAACACGGCACCCGGGCGCATGGCCGCCACATCGTCTCGAGTCACTAGTTTAGGGGCTGATGCTCCGGGAATGAGGACCGCACCAATGACGAGATCGGCCGCTCGAACGTATTGCTCCACGGCATTTTGGGTAGAGTAAAGACCCACAGCCCGTCCCTGAAACAAGTCGTCGAGCTGCTGTAATCGCTCAATGGAACGATCAAATATAGTCACCTGAGCGCCCAACCCAGCGGCCATTTTCGCGGCTTGGGTACCCACAACGCCGCCGCCCAACACGACGACTCGCGCGGGCTCAACCCCGGGCACTCCCCCCAGCAGCATGCCGTTGCCACCCTGAGCTTTTTCAAGGTGGTGTGCGCCGGCTTGAATCGACATACGCCCTGCCACCTCACTCATTGGCGCCAACAAGGGCAGCCCACCCTTAGCATTGGTCACCGTTTCATAGGCAATGGCTGAAACTCCCGACTCCAGTAACAGTTGAGCTTGGTTGGGGTCTGGAGCGAGGTGCAAGTAGGTGAACAAAATCTGCCCCGAACGCAGCATTCTGCACTCATTGGGCTGAGGTTCCTTAACTTTAATGATCATGTCAGCAGCCGCAAAAATGTCTTCAGGGCTCGCGACGATTTGGGCCCCAACCGCCTCGTAGCTGGCATTGTCGAAACCCACACCGGCACCGCCCTCGGTCTCGACCAAAACCTGATGACCACGATTGATCAATTCACGAACGCCAGCGGGGGTCATGCCAATGCGGTATTCGTGGTTTTTAATTTCTTTAGGGATGCCAACGATCATAGAAAACTCCGGTAGTGGCTTGCAGAGGCCCAAAGCCCTGCCTGAATTTCACAATTTACCGTCATTTATTTTTATATTTAGCTATATATTTGATGCTAATATAGTCAAATTGACTAAATTTAAGGTTAAAATTTCTCAATACAACTGCATATGAACCCAAAAAACCGGGCTATTCGGTTCGTTTATAACGGAGAGTTCTAAGGATGCCAGAGCAAAACCTGAGCCGGATAGATCGAAAGATCCTTCGGTGCTTGCAACACAATGCCCGACTCAGTTTTGCAGAATTGGCGCGCCAGGTCGGTTTAACCACGACACCTTGCAAAGAACGGGTTAAACGACTGGAGCGCGACGGTTACATCTGTGGCTACCATGCCGACCTCAACCCAGAAAAACTCGGTCGTGGATTAATCGTATTCGTACAAATCACCTTGCAACGGACTGCAGGTGATGCCTTCAATGAATTCACTGAAGCTATTCGTGATGTGCCTGAAATTGAAGAGTGCCATTTGATCGCTGGTAACTTTGACTATCTGATCAAAGCGAGAGTGCGAGACATGACCGATTACCGAGACTTTTTAGGAAGCAGCCTTATGCAGCTGCCGGGGGTCCAGGAGAGCACCAGCTACCCTGTCATGGAGGCTCTAGAGCATAGGCGGCCATATCCAATCGCTTAATTGGGCGGGTAGCGGCATAATACAGTGCAGCTAGACAATGACTCCCCCCATAAAATCAGCCTTCCATTAGAACCCGGCGCATGGCTAGGTCACTGCAGGCCACTGTGCATTAGTATAGCTAGACACCAAAACACTCTAGCGTACCCCGTTGTAAAAAGGTGCCTAGGGATAACTCGAAACACCAAGCCACCAAACTGGCGCTTGGGGAAATCATGTCAGCCACCCTGCGACAAACCTTCCCCCATTGAGGTAGCGCTCTCATTGTGTAGCTCGATCGGTTTAGCTGTATACTTGATGGTTAGCGGCAAGCAGTGCCCAAGAGAGGCGAAAACTTGAACGTCGAGGCGACTACAAAACCAGCTCTGCTCACAGGTATTTCGGCTCGTCTGGTGGCCGACAGCATTATTACGACCGAGCAGGCTCAAACAGCTATTCGCGAAGCCAGCAAGAAACAGGTATCGCTCATTAGCTACCTATCACAGGCACTCGATATAGATAGCTATGATCTCGCCGAAATAGCCTCCGCTGAATTTGGCGTTCCCTTACTTGATTTATCTGCAATAGATCGGAGTACATTCCCGGATAAGCTTGTCTCCGCTGCGCTGATGAGCAAGCACCAAACAATACCAATTTTTAGACGTGGCAATCGCTTATTCATCGCCCTAGCAGACCCTACAAACATTGCGGCACTCGATGAAATTAAGTTCGCGACGGGCATAAGCACAGAAGCAGTAGTTGTTGACGAGCGAGTCCTTGCTAGGCTTCTCACCGAGCTGTTGGATCAGCAAAATTCGTTAAACTCTGAAATGGATCAGCTCGGAGATAGTACAGAGTTTGATCTAGATATCGTTGACGAAACTGCGAGTGATATTGAGGATACCGATACTAGCGCCGTAGACGATGCGCCAATTGTTCGCTTCGTGAATAAAGTTCTTCTAGATGCCATTAAGCAAGGCGCTTCTGACATTCATTTTGAACCCTACGAAAAAGATTATCGCGTACGATTTCGGACCGACGGTATACTTCGCGAGGTGGTAAAACCGCCCCGGGCCCTCGCTCCTCGCTTGTCGGCCCGAATAAAGGTTATGTCCCAGATGGACATTTCTGAACGCCGTGTACCCCAAGACGGCCGCATTCAAATGAAACTGTCTAAAAACCGGTCGATTGACTTTCGTGTTAACACGTTGCCCACCATGTTTGGCGAAAAAATCGTCCTGCGTATCCTCGACCCTGCCTCAGCGCAAATGGGTATTGATGCGCTTGGCTATGACGACGATCAAAAAGCACTCTTTCTTGAAGCTTTAGCAAAACCTCAAGGCATGATTCTCGTTACAGGCCCAACAGGCTCAGGGAAAACTGTCTCGTTATATACAGGCCTGAGTATCCTTAATACGGAAGAGCGAAATATCTCCACTGCAGAGGACCCCGTAGAGATAAATATGGAAGGCGTGAATCAGGTCTTAGTGAACAATAAGGTAGGGCTAGACTTCGCCGAGGCGCTGCGCTCATTTCTACGTCAAGACCCCGACATTATTATGGTCGGCGAAATACGCGATATAGAAACGGCTGAAATTGCCATCAAGGCAGCCCAAACGGGACACCTAGTGTTGTCTACATTGCATACGAACAGTGCTGCGGAAACCATCACACGCATGATGAATATGGGTGTACCTGCCTATAACATCGCGTCCTCAGTCTCTTTGATTATTGCGCAACGGCTTGCTCGCCGGTTGTGCAATCAGTGCAGTATCCCTGAGACTGAAGTGCCGCACGAAGCATTAATGGAGCTTGGCTTCAACGATGAGATGCTCGAAACCGCAACACTTAAACGTGCCGTTGGCTGCAACGCTTGCAAAGATGGATACCGAGGCCGCGTTGGTATTTACGAAGTAGTCAAAGTCACCAAAACTCTTGCCAACCTGATTATGGATGGAGACAGCTCCCTCGATTTAGACAAGCAGGCTCGCCTCGAAGGTTTCGCAGACCTTCGTCTCTCGGCACTGCGGAAGGCCGCACAGGGGCTAATAAGCCTTGAAGAAGTTAATCGCGTCACAACAGATTAATAGCTGGAGACCAAGGACGGTATGGCGACAAATATAACGTTTGTATGGAATGGGCTAGACCGGCATGGCCGGAAGGGCCAAGGCGAGATTGTCGCCACTAGTCAGGCCCTAGCAAAGGCTCAGCTTCGCAAGCAGGGCATAACAGCCAAGTCGGTTAAGAAAAAGTCCAAGCCACTTTTTTCGACCATGGGTAAAGGCATAAAAGCCGCTGACATTGCAATATTTTCACGTCAGATGGCCACAATGATGAAAGCGGGGGTGCCCCTCGTGCAAAGCTTTGAGATTGTGCAGGAGGGTCTTGAAAATCCCGCCATGAGCAAGTTGGTCGGCGAAATCAAAAGCGAGGTTTCCTCTGGAGGCGGCCTGGCACCCGCTTTGGCAAAACACCCGAAACATTTTGACGAGCTTTTTTGCAACCTAGTCGCGTCTGGCGAGAACTCAGGGACACTTGAGGTCATGCTCGATCGCGTTGCGACCTATAAAGAAAAGACCGAAGCACTCAAAGCAAAAATCCGCAAAGCCATGACCTACCCCATCGCCGTAGTTACTGTAGCCATTGTGGTGACGGGTGTTTTGTTAGTGAAAGTCGTGCCCACATTTGCTGAAACGTTTAAGGGCTTCGGAGCTGATCTGCCAGCATTTACACTGTTTGTCTTGGGCATTTCTGAGTTCGTGCAGCAGTGGTGGCTGTTTATAGCCGTTGCACTGGTTTTGGCAATTTGGGGTTATTTTCAAGCCATTGTTCGCTCATCGAATTTTCGCGGCCGGGTCGATTCAATTGCACTGAAACTTCCCATCATTGGTACCATTGTCCATGACGCGGTTGTTGCGCGATTTAGCCGAACCTTGGCCACAACCTTTGCCGCTGGGGTGCCATTGGTCGAAGCATTGGACTCGACAGCTGGCGCCGCTGGTAATGCGATTTATGCTCAGGGAATACGACAAATAAGAGATGACGTTACCTCGGGAACCTCTTTGCATCTCGCAACTCGAGGCACAGGTTTATTCCCAGCTATGCTCTTGCAAATGACCGCTATCGGCGAGGAATCTGGATCGCTAGATGAAATGCTGGGCAAAGTGGCTGATCAATACGAGGCACAAGTCGATAACGCCGTAGATAGCCTAAGCTCACTCATGGAGCCTATTATTATGTCCATTCTGGGTGTCTTAGTGGGCGGGCTTATGATCGCTATGTACTTGCCCATCTTCATGCTCGGCACAGTAGTGTAGGTTTAGGGCGCTTGGATAACTTAAGCATTGCGCTGCAAACCTCTTGGTTTTTAACTACCGCCATCACACTCCTGGGGCTAATCGTTGGGAGCTTTCTAAATGTCGTAATCTTTCGCCTGCCCAAAATAATGGAACAGGCCTGGCAGCGCGACTGCTGCGAGTTACTTGAACAAACACCACCTGACACTCCTCCAATTTCGTTAAGCTCACCAAACTCCCAGTGCAGAAACTGCGGGATAGCTATAAAACCTTGGCACAATATTCCTGTGCTGAGCTATGTTTTTCTGCGAGGGTGCTGCGCCGGATGCGGTGCCCCAATCTCACGCCGCTACCCCATCATAGAACTCTGTACCGCCTTGCTGTCGCTTGCCGCGGCGATAGCATTTGGGCCGACCCTGCAGCTGGCAGCTGCGCTACTGCTTATTTGGTCATTGATCGCCCTGACCGGCATCGACATAGACACGCAGCTGCTACCCGACAGCATTACATTACCCCTGGTTTGGTTGGGGCTGCTGCTCAATATTAACTCAACATTTACATCACTCAATGATGCGGTTATTGGTGCTGCGGCGGGCTACTTAACGCTTTGGAGTGTGTATTGGATTTTCAAACTCACCACGGGAAAAGACGGCATGGGGTTCGGTGACTTTAAATTGCTAGCCGCACTGGGAGCCTGGTTTGGCTGGCAAGCCATACCCCTCAT
>ENA-ORDA01000134-ORDA01000134.1-marine-metagenome-genome-assembly--contig:-NODE-134-length-73150-cov-3.760281_pt1 | contig 73150 bp, 63 predicted proteins | sample MGYA00237778_ERZ508506 | MGnify/ENA primary metagenome ERZ508506 (study PRJEB26177, sample SAMN06267891) | marine metagenome | isolation source: Monterey Bay, California, USA | place: Pacific...
GTTTTGATGCAAAAATTCCCAAGTTTAAGTGCCAGCGCCATCACCGCAAGAATAAAGCGAACCGCATCTGTTGCAGGTTTGAAGGGTAAAAATGGAGAAACCGTCGAAACCCATGGAATGCAAGTCATGCGAGCGATCTTTGGCCACGGTTTGATCAATCAAACCAAAGCCAGTGCCCAAATCGGCACACTCACCCTCGCCACTGGGCAAAATTTCTTCGACGAAGGCTCTGGAATTGATATCACCCAGCAAAGGCTCCGGTTGCCTCTGGGACTTCCGTCCGCCGTAACGCGTCAGATATTAACAGACAGCTTTATCGCCTTTGATAGGTTTGACGGGGCCAATTTTGAAGTCCTCGGCGATGAAATCTTTCCACAATCACCTGTATCAGAACCACGCCGGGTACTAGGATATGCCACCCCCAAAAGCCAAAGTGGAAACCCGGGCCACCAAGATTATACCATTGGCTCACTCACCTTCAGCCAGAACAGCGACGCTCGGCTGAGCCTGACACAAGAGGGATTGAGCAGCACGTTGATTGGGCGCGGGTTCTGGGATGAAAAGGTAGGATTGATTGGGCAGCCGGACTTGTTCGACAAGACCAGCTCCCATCAATTCAAACTTAACGCACAGATTTCTGGGCAATTGTCTTTCGAGACCTTTTTTCAACTGACCAACCAGACGGATGGCTCCGATTCAGGCCATGGCGCAACCCTTTCCATGCAAGCAACTCCGCATCTCAAATTGCACGCAACCATTTCCCGATGGGCGCTACCGCTCAAATTGATCACCACGGGTTCGGGCAATGTCACCGCTCCCGGTCTCAGCACCACCGTCAGTTTTGGATTGCGGCATCAGTACAGAGAAAATATCGAGATTTTCGCCAATATGGCACGGTATAATCTTGCTGACATAAATCCTACGCCTCAGTCTTTTGGTCTCACATCCGCAGTCTATAGAAGCCACACACTGGGTGTGGAACTCTTAGCCCATAATGGACACCGCCTGAGCGTAGGCGTTTCTGACCCTGGATCAATGGTCGCAGGGGAGCTTACCTTAATGGCCGCAACGGGTCGCAGTCCTGACGGTACGATGCATTATGCCAAGAAACGCTATAGTGGTTTTAAAACCTCAGATTATTTGGAAAATATGGTTTTTTTCGCAAGTGCCAGCCTGCCCATTGAGCGCACCGGACGCAGCCAGTTATCGCTTGATATCAGCCTTCAATCCGGTTTTGATCAACAAGACGCACCAACGCAATTGGGCTTTAAAATGTCGTATGTATTTTGACAGAAAATTGCTGCTCCACATCATCTGTTAGCAGGGCATTTCACATTAAGTGACCAACGAATTGAACAGTGCGAGGGCTGATGCCTTTTTTAACAAAGTCGGCATCAGCTTGCATCTTTCGACCGCGCACTCGGTTCCAAGGTCGCAGTCCAGCATTATCTGGCCGGTTCAAACCAAGTCAGAGTTGCACTCTTGAAAAAGGCTGTCATGGTCGCCCAACATGCGACTGATTAAAAAGATTTTTGAAATGCTGGAGTGACAGATCCTATGCTAAAACACGAACGCGCCAGTTTTGTAATGCAACGGCTCGAACAGCTTTACCCCGAAACACCGGTGCCTTTGGATCACAATAATATTTTTGAGCTGTTGGTGGCAGTCTTGCTCAGCGCACAATGCACAGATGAGCGCGTCAATCAGGTCACACCCGCCTTGTTTGCCCTCGCAGATAACGCCGCTGAGATGCAGCACGTGCCGCGAGAGGCTATTTATAGAATAGTCCGCCCCTGCGGTCTTGCGCCTCAGAAATCCAAGGCCATCTCTATGCTGTCAACGATATTGGTCGAACAATACGACGGCGAGGTGCCCAATAATCTTGCCGCGTTGGAAACGCTGCCTGGTGTGGGCCATAAAACTGCCAGCGTGGTGATGTCTCAGGGCTTTGGCCAGCCAGCTTTTCCGGTGGATACGCATATTCATCGCCTCGCGCAACGCTGGGGGTTGACCAAGGGCAAGAACGTTACCCAGACCGAGCGCGATCTAAAAAAAGTCTTCCCCAGAGACGCGTGGAATAAACTGCATTTACAGATTATTTTCTATGGTCGCGAATTCTGCTCGGCACGGGGTTGTGACGGTCGTGTCTGCGAAATTTGCACCACCTGCTATCCCAATCGGAAAACCCCTTTCAAAGCCCACAAACCTTAAACAGGCCGCCTGCCCTCAGCCACCTCTGTTCATTTGGCTGTCAGACGGCCTCTGTCAGAATGTCATCCAGAACCATGAGGATCATGTCGACGTCATCTGCACCAATCGTCAGCGGAGGGCGGATTTTCAAAATATTGTCTTTTGGGCCTTCACTGCCCAACAAAATGCGGTGGGCCCGCATGCGATTTTTAACATAGCTGGCGAGGTTTGTCGCCTCAGTTTTGCTGACCTTATCGGTCACAAGTTCCAATCCGATAAACAACCCCATACCGCGCACATCGCCGATAAACGCATGTTTGTCTTGCAGACGGTACAGGCCAGCCAGCAACCGCTCACCCATGACCTGTGCGTTGTTTTGCAGCTCTTCATCATCGACAATATCCAAAACTTCTTTGCCAATCCGGCACGAAAGCACAGAACCCCCAAACGTTGAGAAAAATTCCGGGCCCTTGGCAAAGCTATCGGCTATGGCCCGTGTGGTAACAACAACACCGATGGGATGCCCATTGCCGATCGGTTTGCCCAGAACCACCACGTCAGGCACCACATCTTGATGTTCAAACCCAAAGTAATAATCGCCTAGACGCCCAAGACCGGTTTGCACCTCATCGGCGATACACAGCCCACCCGCCGCACGAATTTTACCGTAAACAGCGCGCAAATAGCCCTTAGGCGGAATAATCTGCCCGCCTACAGAAGGAAAAGTTTCAGCAATGAAGCCCCCCAGTGGGATATTTTTGGCGCCAAGCCGCGCGATGGCATGATCAACCTGATCTGCATAGTTTTGCGCCCGCTGTGCATCGTCACGTCCAAATCGGCCACGATAGTCATCAGCCACATCGACCAGTTCTACCCAATCGACCTGTCCAATGCCACCAGCCGCATTGAACTTGTAAGCTGATATCTCAACCGCTCCGGTGGTATTGCCGTGATACCCATGATCCGGTGTGACAATACCTTTGGCAGATGTATGCGCCCGTGCAAGCCTCAAGGCCAATTCGTTGGCCTCACTGCCCGAGTTGACAAAGTAACACACCTCAAAAGATGGCGGAAATTTCGACAAGATTTTCTCTGCAAACGCCGTGCGCGCAGGGTGCAGATATCGGGTATTGGAATTCATCCGCTTTAACTGATCTGCCGCGACCGCCTGAACGCGTGGGTGGGCGTGACCGACATGAGGAACATTGTTATAAGCGTCGAGATAGGGCCGCCCCCATTCATCAAACAAATGATGTTTCCAGCCGCGCAGAAACATCACCGGTTCCGCGTAACTGAGCGCCAGATTATCGCCAAATTGCGCCCGCCTGTCAGCCAGTACCTGCGCCTTATCGGTTGGCACATAGGCGGTTTTATCGTCTGGCAAATTAAGCAGCGCGGCTGGATTTGGGCAAAGCTGGGTCCAGAAGTGCCGCGCATCGGGATCCGCAACACCCGGCCAATCCTCACCAATGCCATCAATTGTCAGGGCCAGTTGAAAATGCAGGTGCGGCGCCCAGCCACCATTTTGGGTGATATCCCCCAGACGACAAAAGGCCTCGCCGGTTTGCACCAATTGTCCGATTGCCAGTTTTTCGCAAACCTCGGGATTGAGATGACCGTAAAGCGTATAAAACGTCTGATCATCCGGCGTGTCATGCGCCAGAATAACCACTCCGCCATAATCCAGCGGCGCGGTACGGTTTTCAACAACATGCACCCGTCCCGTGAGGGGCGCATGCACCCAACCGCCCTGCGCCGCGAATATATCAATGCCAAGATGTACGGTGCGGCGATCCGAGGCCAGCCACCTGCCTTTGCGAAACGCCGGCGCAGTATAGATCAGGCGCGGCTCGTTATAATATCCCAGCCAGACCGGAGTGTTATCCGCAAACTCTTGACCGACACGGGCGGCCTCTGCGGCAGGCAAATCAAAAGGATTCTGCGGCCAGCAAGAGGCCTCGACCGAAAGTGATCCCATTGGCGCGTGATCTAAGTCCACCCCCATCAGCGGCGCAAAATGGCCCCGCATCTGATCTAAATATTTCTCTATAGCAGGTGCAGAAGAGGTCACCGGCAGACCACAGGCCACGCGCAGACGCGCGTTTAACAGGCCCGGATGCAGATTGTTATTTTCAAGAAACTGCCAAGCGGGCGCTTGCGAAATAACCACATATGGGTCATCGGGATGAGCCTGAGCCATCAGCGTTGAATTAACCACACTGACGGCGAGACGCATCTGCAACAAAGGCCACAGCACATCAAGTTCCACCGACAAAAGCGGGTTTTCTGCGTGATATCCCGCGACAAGTGCTTCAAGCGCCTCTTCAGGATCTGACCGTTCCAGCACCACATAAGCCGCAGCAATTGCCAGATCACAAATCCGCGGTGCGATGCACATATCGCCCAGATCAATCAAACCGGTAATACGGCGCGGGGCGCAGAACTCATCCGAGACCAATATATTGTAGTCATTGATATCATTGTGCACTGCCTGGGTTGGCAGGTTTTGCAACTGCCCCAAGACCCCGCTAAAATCCGCCACGATGTCTTGTAATAGCCGCCGTCTGTCAGGGTCAGAAATAACCCCTAACTCTGGCTTTATCCACAGCGCCTGCATCAGGTGCCATTTAAAATCCCGCTCCAGCGCCGGGTGACGAAAAGTTTCAAACACTCGGTCCGTTGCGCCAACGGCCCGGCCAAGATCACCAGCCAATGCGCGGGTTTTTGGCGCGCTTTGGGCATAACTCCGCCCTGGTAGTCGACTTAACAGCCACAGCAGACGTGGTTTGCCATCCGTATCAAGACAGCTTACACATGCCACCCCTTGCAGTGTCGCAATCACCTCCGGGTATAAATCCGCCAGCGGCTGATCGCGCACATGGGCCAGCGCCGACACCTGCATTTCGATAAGTTCACGATTACAGCCGGGGCGCATCACTTTTAGAATGTATCCCTCTCCGGCAAGGGTTTCAGCGAGAAAATTCAAATCATACTCGCCCGCCAACTGCGTCAGCCTGGCCTGTATCCCCCAATGTTGGGCAAGCGCATCTGTCCAATGCAATGTCATTGACCCGTCTCCGACTGACGTGTTCGCTCGATGTTACAAAGCAGCCACAGCTTGCACTTCAGCAGAGATACAGCCGGCTCGGGATCAAAACCATCAAACTTGGTTGTCATAAAAACGCACTTTGTCAAACTCAACAGCCTTCCAAAACAACATGGCGCCGTATCGATAGCAAATAGACCTGAAATAACAAGTTCATTCATAGCCCATCCATACACCCAACCCATAGCTTTGGACGGCACAAACAGATACAAGTCGGTCAGGTTCGCTGGGCTGCCCCAAATCAGACAAGAGTGTTCAAGCCCTCCCCTGAACGCCAAGCCCGTCATTTTAGCAACATCTTCGGTTACCCCTGAGGGTTATCTACCTTAACCTGCCCCAAGAAAAGCAACATGTCTGTCTCAAATCTGCGTCTTGACCAAATGCCAAACGACTTCTTGCGCGGGGCATTTGCCTTTCAACCCACCCGCAACATCACGATTGGCGATTGGCTCTATCTGATACTGCATCCCGTACACGTCATGCACCTTGTGACGATCAATGGAAAAGGGCGGACCTTTCATCACAGCCTGATCATATTCAAAGCAAATCAGGAATTGTGGGGCCATTTGCGTGATAGCCGCCACATGCGCCCCATAGCGCCCTCGCAGTTCTGTCGGAAGCGCCACCAGAGCCGCACGATCATAAATCGCGTCAACACCACCGAGCAAATCGCCCGACAACTCAAAGATATCACCCACAAAAATCTCAAGGTCCGGCGCGCTATAACGCAACAACTCTCCCTGATTTGAGATTTCAGGGGCAACGCCGAGATCGGCAAACAACTGTTCGACCGCAAGTTTACTCAGTTCGACGCCAACAACACGGTAACCTTGCGAAAGCAGCCAAGCGATATCGCGGGTCTTGCCGCACAAGGGGACAAAAATACGGCTGGTTCGCGGCAATGACAGCCCAAGGAAATGATCGCTTAGCAGAGCGTTCACCTCGCTTTGATGAAAGCCAATTTCGTTTTTTTCCCAACGCTTATGCCAAAAATTCGGGTCCATAGTATCTCCTTATTACATGGCGGAAAGATAAGGTATTATGCAAACCGAACCCTATAACTATCATCGTTAAACAGCCCGACAATAGCAAATTGTTGTCTGATGGATTTTCAAATCCGAAAACCCCCACACAAAGAGCCGCCGCCCCTATGCGCGTAGTTGACCATCCGGCCCTGTCAGGACATCCGGCCGAACACTTGTGGCCAGGGCACCCGATGTAACGCGTATGTTGTGGTTGTCTTCGGGGTCGCTAAAGTCAGCAGCCTGTTTGACCTCTCATTTTTGTTCCGCCGCCTCGATCAAATCCGTTATTGCAAATTTGGTGACGTCGACCAAACCCAAGTCGGAAATACGCAGCTCAGGAATGACAACAAGCGCCAACAGCGAATGTTGCATAAAGGCGTTGTTCAACGAACAGCCACAGGCCTGCATCGCCTGTAAGATCGTCTGCGCCGCCGCCGCGACTTCTGCAGCAGGGCGGTCCGACATCAACCCGGCAATTGGCAACTCAACCACCCCTATTTCGTGGCCATCTTTCCAAACGGTAACACCGCCTCCTATAGCACCAAGACGATTTGCCGCCGCCGCCATCATCACCCGATCTGTCCCGACCACGATCATATGATGGCTGTCATGCGCGACCGTGGAGGCAATAGCCATAGTGCCTTGATACCCAAAGCCCGACACAAACGCATTGGTCACCGCCCCGGTGCCCCGGTGCCGTTCGACCAGCGCAATCTGACAAATGTCTTTATTGGGTTCCACCAGCCCGTTGACCACAGGCAAATCGGCGTTCAGCGCTTTTGTCGGGGCCTGATTCTCCACAACACCAATAACTTTTGCAGTTACTGTCTGCGCCTGTTTAGGCGCGGGGATTTCAAAATCGGTTTGTGCCAAAACCTTACCGAGGTGCACGGTATTTTTAGACGCTTTCGGCCACTTATAATGCGGACAATCTGTGGTCAGCTTACCGTTTTCGGCAACCTTGTTGCCACGGGCATAGACCACTTCGATAGGTAATGAGACAAGATCACCGGTCAAAATCATATCCGCGCGCCGACCCGGGGCAATACTGCCCAATTCACGCTCCAATCCGAAATGACTGGCCGTATTGATCGTGGCCATCTGCAGCGCAATCAATGGATCACAGCCACAGTCGATCGCGTGACGCACTACGCGGTCCATATGGCCCTCATGTACCAGCGTGACCGAATGGCAATCATCAGTGCATAAAATAAAATTGCGTGGATCAAGGCCTTTTTGCGTGATCGCGGTAATCTGGCTTTGCACATCATACCAAGCCGAGCCGAGCCGCATCATTGACCGCATACCCATACGGGCGCGCAATATTGCATCTGCTTCGGCGGTGCCCTCATGGTCATCTGCGGGACCACCTGCTGCATAGGCGTGAAATGCTACCCCCCTGTCGGACGCGGCATAATGGCCGCCAACTACCTTGCCAGCCTCCATCGTAGCCGCAATCTCAGCCAACATTTTGGTATCGCCTTCTATCACACCGGGATAGTTCATCATTTCACCCAGACCAATAACGCCGGGCCAACCCATCGCTTCTGTTACATGCGCGGGCGTAATTTCAAATCCGGTGGTTTCCAAACCAGGGGCAGACGGCGCACAAGACGGCATTTGAGTATAAATATTAATCGGTTGCAGCAACGCCTCGTCATGCATCATGCGCACGCCATCCAAACCCAGCACATTTGCGATTTCATGGGGATCGGTAAACATTGTGGTGGTGCCATGCGGAATGACCGCTGCGGCAAATTCTGCCGGGATCAGCATGCCACTTTCGATATGCATATGCCCGTCGCACAGACCGGGGATCAGGTACCGCCCCCACCATCCACGCGCTGAGTAGCAGGCCCAATGCAGTGAGACGCATCCGGCCCGACATAGGCAAAGCGTCCTTCGGTGACCGCAACCTGCCAACCCGACAATATCTCACGGGTCTGGACATTAACCAGCTCGCACTCTTGGATAACCAAATCCGCAGCCTCTTTGCCAGTGGCCACCGCCACAAGGCGCGACGCGACTTCGGCCCAGGATTTAAGTTTGCGTCGTTCCAAATTTCTGCTCGCATTAATCGTGTTAAAACCCAACCTAGGATGATGCTTGTTGAGCTGTAAAGCCCAATGTTTGCGCAAAATGTAGTCTCAACCATCGGGCAGAACCGCATCAAGCAACCCATAACTTACCCGCGCGTGGTCCGGTTGCCAGGCACTTTCATACCTGCGCCTGCCCGCGCTGCAAATGTACAAACACCCCCAAATAGTATGAGAAAGGTTTCACCGCTTACAAGCAACCTTTTAAAGCCAATCCAAGTCATTGGACCCGTCCAGTCACGAAAATCGACCATCAACCAAATCAGCAAAATCGCATAACACAGTCAAATGGGCACGCCACGAACAGGGATTGAGATATGTTTTCAGCAAATTTGCCGCTAAATGTCTGGTCCAATCGAAAACCAGGCGTCTAATATGTCTTTGAAAAGACTAACAGGCGATGTGTTCAAAGGTAGGCTCTGACCTACCAATACCTAATTGATATGTGGTCGGCCTGATACGTATCCACAGCACTTCCAAACCGCACCAAACCGGCTAGTAGGCCGCATATAGAATATCAATCAGCGCGCGCTCGGTCAAAGCAACCGGGTTGCCCCGCATTGACGAAGATTCAAGGCTGGCTTGAGCAATACTTTGCAACTCATCTTCCTGCAACCCCATCTGGGATAACCGCGGCAAGCCGTGGTGCTGGGACCAATTTTGCAAGGCCGTCGTGGCCTGTTCGGTTTCAACACCAAAGGCGTGCGAAATCCAGTTTTGAACCTCGGTTATGCGCGCTGCGGCCACGTCTGTGGCAAGCTTTGCATTCGCGGCAAGCACCAGCGGTAACAGCGCACCGCATACAGCCCCATGCGGCGCAGACGCCGCCCCGCCTATGGGACCCGCCAATCCATGCACCGCACCAAGACCGGCATTTGCCAGTGCGAGCCCACCACAGAGCGACACCCAAGCAAGATCATCCCGCGCCGCTGTGTCCTCTGTCTCCATCAACCGAACCAAAGCGGCTAAACCCAGAGGGATAGCATCGCGGCACAGCGCATCGGTCAATCTATTTGCCTTGGTGCACACATAGGGCTCTATAACCTGCGTGACCGCGTCCAACCCGCTGGCAAGCGTCACCGGTTTTGGCGTCCCATCGGTCAGTGCGGGATCAATGATCGCCACATCTGGCAACATTCTATTATCGCGCAGCGAAACTTTTCGCCGCGCAGATGGCACGCCAATCACAGCATTTTTTGTCACCTCAGCGCCTGTCCCGGCAGTTGTGGGAACAGCGATAAAATGCAGTGGATCTGCCCCAAGCGGCAAACCCCTGCCCACCACCTCAAGGTGATCCATCATCGGCAGACGGGCCGGCACAAGTGCTGCAATCGCCTTGCCTGCATCAATGACCGCGCCGCCGCCCATTGCGACGATAACCTGTGCTTTTGCAGCCCGTGCCGCAGCGACACCCGCCTCAATCATCGCAATATCCGGTTCGTGCCCAACCGAAAAACGGGCAACGGGGGTCAATTGATCGGCCAACCAGTTGGAGCGCGCAGCTGTCAAACCATTGACCAACATCACCCGCGCGCCGAAGGCCTTGGCCGCCACCGCAACCTCACAGGCTTTACCCCGCCCAAACCGAATTTCTGATGCCGTTAAAAAAACCAGCTTATTTTCGGTCATCGGCGCCTCCTGTGGATCATAATGTCCACATCAAACCAGCGTGATCACCACAAGTCTAGCGTTGTGCAAACATTTCTCTGAAAACTTTGCTCAGCCATCTTTCACTGCAGGTGTCCCCACACGTTATCAAAGAATCCCAAGCCCGCATCAATGGGTATGCGACGCAGAGTTTGGCGTATTGAAGATGCGCCGCATCACAAGTGCTGTCAGATACATTGGGACCTGATAGCAGCCTAAAAATATCAGCAAGGGATCGGTTGTTGCCGCCGGTAATGCGATGAGAAAAAGTGCAAAATTACGATTTCCCGCGACCACAGCGAACGGTACTGCAACGGTGCCCCATCCCAGTTTTCGAAAGGCCAGGAACGCCAGGATTTGCGCGCCCATATTGGCAATAACAGCCACCAAAACCCATTGGAATACCACCAGCGGTGCCGTTTGCAGGGCTGGACCCACCGCTGACATCAGGCCAATCACTACGGTGGCCAAAACCAGTGATGTAAACCCGTCAAGTGCTTCAGTCTGGCGCGTATTCAGGGTTCGAAAGGTCACGCGGCGCAATGCAAAGGCAAACATAACCACACACCAAATTGCCATCAATAATTTAACCGCAACCGTAAAAACGTCGGCAAGATGCCCCAAAGCCGGGGATAGCCAAAAAATCGGGATAATCGTCAGGGGCAAGATCGCGGTTCCAACAATCAGCAGTCGAAACGCCGGTTCGGGATCATGCCCCAACAACAAGGTGATATTGGGTGTGGCCGTCACTGAGGGCGCAGCCAGCATCAGCACGATCACGATCGCAAAGGTCGTATGGGAAAGCCCTAAGGGGATAAAGACCGCAAGCGCAACGAGCGGCAAAACCAGCTGGAAAATCAGCGCAACTTTTAGAGCCGCAAAACTGTTTCTTAACCCCAAAAGCGTGGCTTTCGCGCCAATTCTAAAAGCCGTTAGAAACAATAAAAACAAAATCATTTGCGGCAAGAAAGGACGCAAACTCTGCGCTATGTCTGGCAGCAGAAAACCCGCCAGCAAGCCGCCGGCCAATGCATAGCGTCCGTGCCGTGCGACGAAGGCAAATAGCTCAAGCATGCAAGGCACCCCCCCTTTTTCCACGACCACCCCACCGGGGAGGCAGCCGTTTTGGATGCCCAACAAAAAGCATATCCGATTCCGCTCACTTGATCCCATTAATGCGGTATAGACAAGAAGTCCCGTAAAGCGCGGGAGATCTTAGGTGTGATCACGCACAGATTGCGCCCCACCCTTCGCGGTATTATCTGACCGACAGTGCCCAAATGATATAAAATGAAATGTTTCCAGCCCAGCGCATTTCTTACATTTTTATACCATAACCATGCGGTCTCTCGCCGCGTGGTTCATTTGGATTATAAAGCTCTCAAATCTGCATCGGGCAGCAAGGGGCATGAGCCTCCAAGGTCATACATGGCTTGTCCGATTATCTTGATGCGACTTCACAGCAATACCTAAAACAACACGTTAGTCTTTGAGACGCAGTGTTCAGTTTTGAAGATATTTGACAAACAATTAAGCGGTGCAAAGCGCGATTGGCCTTTCCTTGAATAATAAAAGGGCAAGCAGCTCAATCCTCAGAGGGTCTTTTGGCCTGAACACCGTAAGACGCAAATCCCTTAAGTGTTTCTGCAATCTGCCCATCTGTCAGGACATGCCCACCACCAATGGCAAGCGCGTGATAATACTGATGCGCCAGCGCTTCCAGCTCTTCAGCCAACCAAACGGCCCGTGTCAAATCAGCCGCGGCCACGAGCATGCCATGATTTGCCATCAAACAGCCATTGCGCCCTTCCATCGCACGAATGACATGCCCCGACAGGGCAGCAGTGCCATAACGCGCATAGTCCGCAACACGCACATCCGTACCCCCAAAAGCGGCCATCATATAATGAATCGCTGGGATCGGTTTGCGGGCAATCGATAGGATTGTACAGAAAGGCGCATGAGTGTGGACAACCGCATTGACATCAGGTCGTGCCATGAGAATGTCACGATGAAACCGCCACTCGCTTGAGGGTTTTTTAGGCCCCTCATACGCATCATCGTCAGCGGCCAGCGGCATCCGCGCCATCATCTCAGGGGCAATCTCATCATAGGCCACCGCCGAGGGGGTGATCAGCATATCCGTCCCGTCACGCACTGACAGATTGCCGGACGCCCCTCGATTCAAGCCAGAGCGATCAAGCGCTTGGCAACTCAGCACCATTTCAATACGGATATTATTCTCAGGCATGGTCTTCCTCTCATTGGGGATTTTGGAATCGTTCACCACGAATCAAGCGACGGATATCTTCAACGATCTGTCCAGTTTTCAAAGCGGTAGTATCCTGACGATCCTCATAATTTCAAATCTGTATCTGCGCGGCGCAAAAGCCAAATACCTCTGAGGACTGCACCTCATACTGATATCACTGGGCTGAAACGACAGAAAATGTTCCACACTCAACAAACATGAGCCTAAGACGGATAGCAAGGCTGTACAACATTCGCACTAAAAAACATTCGAACGGCACAACATATCCTTTGCATGGCCACCCTTACGCCCCGGTCCTTAAATTTCAGCAATGTCTTTTTACCAAACGAAGAATACAGCGCCAATCGCATCGCGGCTGTGTTTTATGCCTCTTTTCACATGGCCAATATATAGATAACGGCGCACCTTACCCCATTGCCAGCATAATAGAATTGCGCGGATTATTTTGATCGAACTGTCATTTAAACAGCCGTCCTTGAAACCCTGATCAAGGCGCATGAATAAAGATCACCCCATCGCAGTGTTTACTTCGAATACAGGGGACCTGAGACATCCAAATTCAGTGTTTAGCTTTTTATGGATTATTGGGGTGGCAGGGTTTCTCTGCAGCGTTTGACAAAACTGTTGAGCTGCAACTTTGGCTTGAACCAAACTCGGATTTCAATGACCCAATAGCAAGCCCCACCCCGGCCAAAGGGTTATTTTCAATGCCCAAAAATTGTGATCCTGTCCTTTTTCAAATAAGACTGAATTGGACAGGGTGGCAGATCTGCAAGGTCTGAAATCGAGTTTCAAACCGGACGCATAAAAAGAAAGGCCAAAAATGAACTGGACGACATTTCTAAACGATACAATGCAGCGCATGGGCAAGCTGCAAAAAGAAGCACCCGAAACTTTCGCCGGGTTTAACCTCATGGGAAAAGCTGCAAAAAAGAACGGCGCCTTGGATGAGAAAACCAAAGAGCTGATTGCGCTTGGGATTGCCATTTCCACACGCTGTGAAAGCTGCATCGGATTTCATGTCAAATCATTGGTCCGGTTGGAAACGACCCGCGAGGAGTTCTGTGAAGCCTTGGAAATGATCGCCTTTATGGGCGGCGGCCCCTCAATCGCTTTTGGCGCAAAGGCACTTGAAGCCTACGATGAGTTCACCGCCTGAGATCAAGTCAGCCGCAGCAGATCTCTAGTGCGTCGGAACCGTATTACCCCGTAGACTTTCGGCGTCTTGGGCGGCCGTTTGTTCGTGCAGCCATTCGCAAAATAGTCGAACTTTTTGAGATTTTAACGCGTCGTGCCGGCAAACCAACCAATAAGAAAATTGCGACGCGACAACGTTTTCAAACGGGCAGACCAGCAATCCTTGTGCAATAGCATCCGCCACGAGAGGCCCGCGGCCCATCGCGACACCCAATCCCTGAATGGCGGCTTGTATCACCATATTGGCTTGCCCAAATTGCCGGCTTAAGGGCAGTTGCGGCAGAGTGAAACCTGCTTCTTCTGCCCAAAACTCCCAACTGGGCGGACTGCCAACATTCTGTAGCGCATCTCTGAGAATTGTATGGTGTTCCAAATCGGCAATCGAGCCAAGAGTTTTGGCAACCTCGGGTGCGCAAACCGGAGAAATGGCTTCTTGCATTAAAAGCTCTGCGTGCAATCCGGGAAAGCCTCCCAGACCGTAATAGATCATCACATCTGCCTGATTGGCATTGCAATCCTGCAGATAGACATCCGTGGACAAAGACACCGGCGTCTCGGGAAACCTTTCGTCAAAATTTATCAAACGCGGCAAGAGCCAAATATAACCGAATCCGGGTGGAGAGGCCAAAGCAAGGCCGCGTTTTGCATCCATTCGGCGGTCACGTAAATCGTCACAGACCGTCTCAACCACACCAAAACCCTGCAGCACAGCCGCCGCAAGCCGCAGCCCGACGTCCGTGGGCATCGTCTTGCCGCTCCCGCGAAACAACAATTTGTGCCCGGTCCAGTCTTCCAACGCCCGTATCTGCTGGCTGACCGCGCTTTGGGTGACGTTAAGTTCTTCCGCTGCGCGACCAAATCCATGTAACCGGACCACAGATTCCAGCGTCCGAAGCGCCGTGAATGGAAGGTTTTTCATCATCTTAAGACCCGTCATTCCTTTTTCATAATAGACGCAAAAATGCGCTGGCGGAGACATTTAAACGCCCACAAACTCCTATAGCCGCGAGGTCATTTGATACCCCGAAAAATAATGGAGTTTAGCAAATGTGATCGGCTGCGTTTCCAACCAAGTTATACGCTCAATCGTAAAAAGCGCCGCCCCTTCGCTCACGCCCAACAATTCTGAAATTTGCAGGTCGGCACTCATAGACGAGAAGGTCAGCTCGGCCTCGGTAAACGGCACCTCTTGGACCAGCCATTCATTGGGGCCGATAGTATCAAAGTTTTGCCCTGCCGCCTTGGGAACGGCGTCAAGGTTGATCCATCGATCCTCGAACTGAAACGGTTTGCTGCCGGCATAATGCAGACACTTCAAATGTAAGATATCAGCCTGCGGCGACAGTGCCAATCGGGCCCTCAACCAATCCGGTGTCTTGGGGGTATCCCGCCGTATCAAAGCATAGCGATAGGTTTCACCCGAATTTTCAATCTCGTCCCGGATCAGTGGAATGGCAAATTTTGCATGCCGTGTTGGTGAAGACTTGATCCTTGTGCCAGCCTTGCGCTTGCGATCGATGAAACCCTCGTCAGCAAGTTCCCGCATCGCTCTGTTCACGGTCGCCCGTGCACAGCCGAATTCTTCAGCCAAGTCCACCTCGCCCGGCATTATACTGCCTGGAGGCCACGTCTTATTCCTGATCCGTTTCAGAGCCAGCGCTTTTATATCCTGATAACTGATCCTTTTTGTTCCAACCACGCGCCGCTGCTCCGATTTGTCTAGACTTTATGCTAATAACCTCAAATAGTTTACGAGATAGGAGAGGCGCAAGCCATGAAAATAATTACACAGACCGAGTTTGTGTCCTCACTGTGGAAAAATGGCGCCGGAACCACGCGTGAGATTGCGCGCAAAGATGGCCCAAAGGGATATTTCTGGCGATTGAGTATTGCAAAGGTGACCTGTGACAGCATTTTTTCAACATTTCCGGGAATGGCACGCATATTGACCGTGATCGAGGGCGAGGGACTGGTGTTGCAAGCCGGTGAACTGACACAAAATGCAGCCCGCAACGCGCCGGTTTCTTTTGCGGGCGCGACCCCGATAACAGGCAGACTTTATGATGGCCCAGTTCAAAACTTTAATGTGATTTACGATCCCCGCTTGACCGCCGCCAGTGTGCAGATTCTGGATGCAGGTCTGACGACGGTCCTTCCAGCGCGCCCTAACCGAACATACGCTGTGTATTGCCTGCGTGGGGTACTTGAAATTCAGGAAACATTTCTCGATTGCGGCAGTATCGCGTTAATTGACCACGCAGAGGTCCGGCTAAAACTACCTGAGGCAAGTCTTGGCTTGCAGGTGCAATTGGACGCGCTAAACCGGATAAAGCCTAACCCAAGCGGCGTGTCAGATCGGTGATCGCCTTCCGATATGCCGCGATAATTTCATCTTCAGCAACGTGACGCCGGTCTCTTACCTGATGACGTCCGGCAGACCACAGGTCGGTCACCACTGTATCTTTTGCAGCAAAGACCAACCCGTCAAGAAGCTGCTGGTCCGACAGGGCGCAGATCGCGGGATCTGTCGTGTCAATCGCAACAAGATCTGCCAATGCACCAACCTCTATCCGTCCGGCATCCCGCGCCAACGCCTGCGCGCCACCTTTTGCCGCCCCGAAATAAAGCGCATCTCCGACCGACCCTGCTGCAGCCACCATCACATTGCGCTGCCGATCTCTGAGGCGTTGCGAATATTCCAGCGTCCTGAGTTCCTCTGTCAAAGATATATTTACATTGGAATCTGACCCGATCCCAAAGGTGCCACCGTGCGCGACATAATTTGCGCCATTAAAGATGCCATCGCCCAAATTAGCTTCGGTAATCGGACACAGCCCCGCCACCGCACCGCTTTTGGCAAGGGCTGCGGTCTCGCTCTCAGTCATATGCGTGGCATGGATCAGACACCATTGTTCATTTACCTCACACTGCCCCAACACCCATTCAACCGGCCGCGCACCGCGCATTGCGGCCACCTCTTCAACCTCTTTAGTTTGTTCCGCAATATGCATGTGTACCGGCATCCCGACGTGCAGGTCCAACGCCTGGCGCAGGTCCGATTCGGATGTGGCGCGCAGGGAATGCGGCGCAATGCCGATACACGTGTCGGCTGGCAAGGCGGCCATCGCCTTTTCGCTTAGTGAAACAATATCGCAAAACGCGTCGACCGAATTGCCAAAGCGCAATTGTCCCCCGGCCAGCGGCTGCGCCTGCAGGCCACCATAGGTATATAGAACGGGTAAATGGGTCAGTCCGATCCCAGTCAAAGCCGCGGCCTGTATAATCTGCAAAGACAGTTCCGCGGGATTATCATACGCCTGACCGCCAGGTTGATGGTGGACGTAATGAAATTCACCAACCGCGGCGTATCCAGCCTTTTGCATTTCCATAAATGTCAAAGCCGCGATGGCCGCGATATGGTCAGGGCTGAGATGATCGAGAAAGCGGTACATTAATGTCCGCCACGTCCAAAAGCTTTCGCGGTCCTGCGCACGGTATTCCGTCATACCGGCCATAGCCCGCTGAAAACTATGACTGTGAAGGTTGGCAAGCGCCGGAAGCAGGGTATCAACGACAACATCGCCTGCCTGAGGCTCTGCGGCACTGGCGATCGTGGCAATCTTACCCTGCGCAATGCGCAATCTGACATTGACGGCCCAAGCATTGCCCAATCTGGCCCGGCGTGAAAAAATGTTCATCTTGCTACCTTATTATGAATGGACATAATAAATATAAATGCATACAAACTGTATTGCAATCTACAAGTTAACTATGGAACGGAGCCAGTGTCTTACAAGGTCCTAAAAAACTGTCACCTCGCCACGATGCTCGCAAACGGCACGCCTTACGGGTTGATTAAAGACGCAGTGATTGTTCTAAAAAATGATCGCATTATCTGGTCTGGACAAGCCACGGATGCACCACAAAAGTATCAAGATGCCGAACACATTGATGTCGAAGGCAGGTTAGTTACGCCAGCATTAATCGACTGTCACACCCATGTAGTTTTTGCGGGCAACCGTGCGCGCGAGTTTGAAATGCGCCTGAATGGCGCAAGTTACGAACAGGAGGCGCGCGCGGGCGGCGGTATTGTTTCCACGGTCGAAGCCACCCGCGCTGCAACGCAAGAGGCCTTGGTAAGCGCGGCTTTACCGAGGGTGGATGCGTTGATCGCCGAGGGTGTGTCCACGATCGAGATTAAATCCGGTTACGGCCTAAACCAAGAAGACGAACTCAAAATGCTGCGTGCGGCGCGCCAGATTGCTCAACTGCGCGGCATTCACATCACCACAACCTATCTGGGGGCCCATGCGGTTCCACCCGAATATACCGGCCGCGAGGATACCTATATCGATACGGTCTGCATCCCGACGCTGCACCTCGCACATACACAGGGCCTTGTCGATGCGGTGGACGCTTTTTGCGAGGGCATCGCTTTTCAACCTGCGCAAGTCGCACGGGTTTTTGACGCAGCTCGTGCCTTGGGGTTACCGGTCAAAATTCACGCTGAACAATTATCCAATCTGGGCGGAGCAAAAATGGCAGCGCAATACGGCGCACTTTCGGCAGATCATATCGAATATCTGGATGTCGAGGGGGTCGCTGCCATGGCACGTGCTGGAACGGTTGCGGTCATTTTGCCGGGCGCCTTTTACACGTTGCGCGAAACGCAAGCCCCCCCCATATCCACTCTGCGCGACTGCGCTGTGCCGATCGCACTGGCCAGCGACTGCAATCCCGGGTCATCGCCCATGACATCGCTTTTGCTTACAATGAACATGGCATGCACGTTATTTCGCATGACCCCCGAAGAGGCCCTTTGCGGCGTGACACGCAATGCTGCAAAGGCGCTTGGTCTGAAAGATTGTGGTCAGATCGTGGCAGGTGCCCGCGCCGATCTGGCGGTTTGGAATGTACAGCACCCTGCAGAGTTGTCCTATCGGATTGGCTTTAACCCGCTGCATGCCCGCATTTTTGGAGGTGAGTTTTGAACTGCCTGATCCTTCAACCGGGTGCCGTCACCCTGAGTGATCTTGCCAAAATTTACTGGGAAGAGGCCCCAGTTCGCCTTGATCCCGCCTGTCACGCAGACATAGAGCGTGCCCAGGCCGCCATCACCAAAGCCAGTGAAGGCTCTGAGGCGATTTACGGGGTCAACACCGGCTTTGGCAAGCTTGCCAGCGTCAAGATCGCTCCACATGACACCGCCAATCTGCAGCGCAACCTAATCTTATCTCATTGCTGTGGGGTTGGTCCGGCGATTCCGCGCCGCCATGCGCGGCTGCTGATGGCACTGAAGCTACTCAGTCTGGGGCGCGGTGCCTCGGGCGTGCGTCTCGATCTGGTTCATCTGCTCGAGGACATGCTCGACAAAGCGGTAACCCCAGTCATTCCGGCACAAGGTTCGGTTGGGGCCTCTGGAGATCTGGCACCGCTTGCGCATTTGGCAGCGGTGATGATGGGAGCCGGCGAGGCACATTTTAATGGCCAGATTATGCCCGGAGACAAAGCGCTGGCAACAGCAGGTCTGACCCCGTTGCAGCTCGGCCCAAAAGAGGGGCTGGCTCTGATCAACGGCACGCAGTTTTCAACAGCCTTTGCTTTGGCGGGACTGTTCGGCGCCTGGCAAAGCGCCCAATCTGCCTTGGTCACCTCGGCCTTATCAACGGATGCAATTATGGGCTCAACCGCGCCTCTACATCCACAAATCCATAAGTTACGCGGGCATCGGGGCCAAATTCAGGCGGCAGAGACGATGCGCGCGTTGCTTGCGGGTTCAGAAATCCGCGACAGCCATGTTGAGGGGGATCTACGGGTGCAAGATCCATATTGTATCCGCTGCCAGCCACAGGTTTCGGGCGCGGCAATTGACGTTTTGCGGATGGCCGCCCAAACCCTGCAAACCGAGGCAAACGCAGCAACCGACAACCCACTGGTTCTGACCGATGCGGATTTGATCGTTTCTGGCGGCAATTTCCATGCAGAGCCTGTGGGCTTTGCCGCAGATATGATCGCGCTGGCCATCGCCGAAATTGGCGCAATCGCCCAGCGCCGCGTAGCCTTGATCGTCGACCCGGTTCTCAGCTTTAATCTACCACCCTTTCTGACCCCTGATCCGGGCCTGAACAGCGGGTACATGATCGCCGAAGTCACTACAGCGGCGCTCATGAGCGAAAATAAACACCTCGCCAACCCCTGCGTGACCGACAGCACACCGACCAGCGCCAATCAGGAAGATCACGTCAGCATGGCCGCCCATGGCGCGCGGCGTCTGGGGCAAATGGTCGAAAACCTTGAACATATTCTAGGCGTCGAATTACTTTGTGCGGCGCAGGGTATTGATTTTCGTGCGCCACTGGCAACCAGCCAGCCCCTGCAGCGCGTGGTCGCCCGTTTGCGCGAAGATATCGCCCCACTGGGCGAGGATCGTTATCTTGCCCCTGATCTGAAACGGGCCCGTGCGTTGATTGCAAGCGGTGCCCTGATCGCAGCGGCACAGATTGAAATGCCGGATATTGCCTTATGACTTCGCCCCCCTTTTACCCGTGTCAAGGTCTGCGCGGTTTCAGCATGCAACACCCAGATCCCTGTTTGCGAAACATGTGCGTACCGGCTGAGCTGCGACACAAGAATAAGACCCATCCCTCCTTAACCCGGGCCAAACTGGTCCCAACGCCAAGAGGCCTGTCATGAGCGATGCCCGCAAGAATACCCGCAATGTTTTTCCCGCAACCGGGACCAAACTGACCGCCAAAAGCTGGCTGACAGAGGCCCCGATGCGCATGCTGATGAACAATCTGCATCCAGACGTCGCCGAAAACCCCCATGAGTTGGTTGTTTATGGCGGGATCGGTCGCGCAGCGCGAACTTGGAAAGATTTCGATCAAATCGTTGCGAGCCTCAAAGATCTCGAAGAGGATCAGACACTTTTGGTACAATCAGGCAAGCCAGTTGGCGTCTTTCAAACCCATAAAGACGCTCCGCGCGTGTTAATTGCCAATTCCAATCTGGTGCCGCATTGGGCAAATTGGGATCACTTTAACCTCCTCGATAAAAAGGGTTTGGCGATGTACGGCCAGATGACGGCTGGGTCATGGATCTATATCGGCAGTCAGGGCATCGTGCAGGGTACCTATGAAACCTTCGTCGAAGCAGGTCGGCAACACTATGACGGCAACCTCAAAGGCAAATGGATTCTCACCGGCGGTTTGGGCGGTATGGGTGGTGCACAGCCGCTTGCCGCGGTGATGGCCGGGGCCTGCTGTCTGGCCGTTGAATGCAATTCTGACAGTATCGATTTTCGACTGCGCACAAAATACGTCGACGAGAGGGCAGAGACACTTGACGAGGCCCTCGATATGATCGGGCAATGGACCAAAGCCGGTGAGGCAAAATCGGTGGGGCTGTTGGGCAATGCCGCCGATATCTTTCCCGAACTGGTCAGACGTGGCATTCGGCCAGACATCGTAACCGACCAAACCAGCGCCCACGACCCAACCAATGGCTATCTGCCGCAGGGGTGGAGCATGGCACAATGGCGCGAAGGACGCGAAAACGCGCCAAAAAACGTCGAAAAAGCTGCGCGCGCCAGCATGAAAATTCAGGTGGCAGCGATGGTTGACTTCTGGAACGCCGGGGTTCCTACGCTGGATTACGGCAATAATATCCGCCAAGTGGCGCTGGAAGAAGGCCTGACAAACGCCTTTGATTTTCCCGGGTTTGTGCCCGCCTATATCCGGCCGCTGTTTTGTCGCGGTGTCGGGCCGTTCCGCTGGGCGGCGCTGTCCGGAGACCCCGAGGATATCTACAAAACCGATCAAAAGGTCAAAGAGTTACTGCCCGAAGACAGGCACCTGCACAATTGGCTGGATATGGCGCGGGACAGGATCGCCTTTCAAGGGTTGCCTGCGCGCATCTGCTGGGTCGGTCTTGGCGTACGCCACAAACTTGGACTGGCGTTCAACGAAATGGTACGCGACGGCAGCTTAAAAGCCCCTATTGTGATTGGACGCGACCACTTGGACGCGGGCTCAGTTGCTTCGCCCAATCGTGAAACAGAAGCCATGATAGATGGCTCTGATGCCGTGTCAGACTGGCCTTTGTTGAATGCGCTGTTGAACACGGCATCCGGGGCCACTTGGGTGTCGCTGCATCATGGCGGTGGCGTCGGGATGGGGTTTAGTCAACATTCGGGCATGGTTATCTGTGCCGATGGGACAGAGGATGCCGCCCGTCGTATTGCACGAGTTTTATGGAATGATCCCGCCACCGGGGTTATGCGCCATGCCGATGCCGGCTATCAGACGGCCCGGTCCTGCGCCCTTGAACACGGACTGAACCTACCGGGTATTGTAACCTCTTTAACCTCTTAGCCCTCAATTTAGAAAACCAATCTAAGCGCGGCCCTTTTTTGTGACAGTCAACCGCTTGCCTTGCTTTAACGCCCTTGAAACAGGGGTTTGCGCTTTTGGTTAAAGGCCAGAACACCTTCGCGACGATCTTCGGTTGGAACCGTGCGATTATAGGCTTCGATTTCGAAAGCCAAACCATCCATCAATCCCATTTGCAATCCCTTGTGAATGGCTTGCTTGGCTTGACGCACCGCAATTGGGGCATTGGCCGCAATCGTCTCGGCCATAGCCAATGTGCAGTCCATCAGATCCTCAGCGCGGCACATGCGATTGGCCAACCCCCAATCCACCGCGTCTTGTGCCGTGAACATATTGCCGGACAGGATCAGTTCTTTGGCCCGCCGCTCGCCCACCGCCCGCGCCAGCGTCTGCGTACCACCCGCGCCCGGGATAATTCCGATCCGTACTTCAGTTTGCGCAAAACGGGCAGTTTCAGAAACATAGACAAAATCCAGCGCGGCGGTGAGTTCACATCCCCCCCCATAGGCGACTCCGTTGATCGCGCCAATAACCGGCAGCGGGCAGGTGATGACCGCCCGGATCATCCGCTCATAAACCAGATGCTGTGCCTGCCAAGCCTCATCGGTCATGCCTTTGCGCTCTTTCAGATCGCCGCCCGCGCAGAACGCCTTGTCACCGGCACCCGTGAGAACCACGACCCTTGTCCCGTTGGCACTCACCGAAAGGCGTTCAAACAACTCGACCAGATCCCAAGCCATCTGTGTGTTAAAGGCGTTTGAGGCCTCAGGCCGGTTCAAAGTGACCAAAAGCACATGCGCGCCAACTGATTTTAGCTCAAGAGTTTCGGGGGCAGTCATTCGTGGCAATACTCCTTAATCTGAAAAGACGATACCTTCAGTCGCGCGGTAATGGCAACAAAATGCGTCCGTTGGCACCCTATGAAATTTTTTAACCGATTCAAATGGCCATGCCAAATATAGCTTGCACCCCACGACTTGGCACCATTTTGCAGCCGCGCTTGTGCAAGCAAACGGACGGTCACAAACTTTCACCAAGTAAAGGTCGCAAGAATTAAAGAAAGGTGCCTCAAGATCAGCTGCAAGCAGCGTAAACTTAAAAAGGACCGGCCGTGCATTTGAACCCCAAAGCAGGGCTATCGCTGCAGACATTATCAGCAGAACAACAAATCCGGTGTTCGACCTGTTTCATTGCCTCAAGTGATGTTTGGAAAATTAAAACGCCAGCTATAATCACATGATTGTCTTTAGACCGCGCGCACTGTTTAATGCGCGCCGAACGCGCCACCACTGCGCCGGCTCTGATGAGAACATTGGCAGCGAGGATCGCAACATCACGAGGCACCTTATGGGTCTGGACAACGAACTTTCTGGCACACTCGTAATCGCGCTTGAGCAAGCCGTCTCTGCCCCCTATTGCGGTTTGCTTTTGGCAGATGCCGGCGCACGGGTGATCAAGGTCGAACGTCCAGAGGGCGATTTCGCTCGTGGCTATGACGCTGGCGCAGCTGGACAAAGCGCAATCTTTGCGTGGTTGAACCGTGGGAAAGAATCGATTTGCCTCAATCTGAAATGCAACGACGATATGCAGGTGTTGCGCAATATCCTGCGCCATGCCGATATTTTTGTCGCCAACCTTGCGCCGGGCGCATTAGACCGTATGGGGCTCACCGGCGCATCGCTGCGCGCCGATAATCCTGGGTTAATCACCTGCACGATTTCCGGTTATGGCGACACTGGGGCGGCGGTGACCAAAAAAGCCTATGACTTTCTTGTACAGGCAGAAAGCGGCGTTTGCGCGGTCACAGGCACACAGGACGCGCCAGCGCGGGTCGGGGTATCTCTGACCGACCTTTCCACCGGCTTGACCGCGTTCTCGGCGATCCTGCGCGCACTGTTGCAACGCGCACGTACAGGCAAAGGGATCGATCTGAAGGTGTCAATGTTCGATGTGATGGCCGACTGGATGAACATGCCATTGCTGGCGCATCGCTATATGGGCGGCGCTCCGGGGCGTACCGGATTGAAGCACTCGTTCATTGCCCCCTATGGCGCTTTCCAATGCCGCGACGGGGGCCAGATCTTAATTTCGGTACAAAGCAATCGCGAATTTTTCTCATTGTGCACACAGGTTCTCGTCCGGCCTGAGTTACCCCAAGAGCCAAAATTTAAAGACAATCCCGACCGCTATGCCAACCGAGACGCATTGGACATCATCGTTGCAGAGGTGTTTAATAGAGAAGACACGCCATCCGTGCTCGCAAAACTGGACGCTGCCAAAATAGCCAATGCGCGCTTAAATTCCGTCGCAGACCTGTCACAACACCCTTTTCTGCGGACATCACAGGCTTGGATCGGCGATACGGAAATTGATCTGGCCGCCCTACCTGTACGCACCGATGGTGGTACTGTGCAAACAGTCCCGGACCTGGGGGCCCATAACGCAAGCATCCGTGCCGAATTTGCAGATTAGACAGAGACACTTTGCCCTCGTGACATGACACCACAAGGTTGCCCCCCAGTGGATACGACCGCCAAGCACAGGGAAGACTAGCCAATCAGGCGAACAGGATTCCGCACGCAGACATACACTAACATCCATAACTATAAGACGCGGCGGGTATATAGGGCGGTTGAGAAGACGGTAACGCAACGTTTTGATTGTGCCCACGCAACACAACTGATTACCGTATACCCACATGATGACAGGGTACTAGCTGGAATTTCCGAGGTTTTGGATTGTATAGGCACAGGTGTTAAGGCGGTTAAAATCAGGGGCAGACAACCTGTTTTACGGTGCCTTAAACTTCGATGGCGATTTGAACAAACGTCACACTTGGGGCCGTTTGTCCCTGAGACGAATGTCCGGCCAGAATGGATGTTGGCCAGATGGCTAAAAAATGGAAAGAAAAAGGATAATACGGATGCAGACCCCAACAGTTCAACCGCGACGCAGTTTCATTTTCACCCCCGGCCTCAAGCCCGAGATGTTTCCCAAAGCGCTCGCCTCGGGTGCGGATATGGTCTGTATTGAGCTTGAGGACGGAATTGCTCCCAAGGATAAAGCAGCTGCCCGCCAGCGGGCTTTGGCTTTGTTCGAAACCCCGCATGCCGATGATGGGGTGGAACGTATCCTGCGCATCAATTCCATGCGGGAGCGCTTTGGTATCGAGGATGTGCAGGCCATTCTTGCGACAGACACCCCGCCACCTGCATTGATGATGCCAAAAGTACGTACCCCGGACGAAGTGGTCATTTTGGACCAACTTCTGGCGGAACGCGGTCATGCCACGCGCCTGCATGTAATTATCGAAACCAATGCGGCGCTAGAGGCCGCTTATGACATCGCCCATTGTAGCGACCGCATTGACGCAATGTTTTTTGGTGGCATCGATATGGCCGCCGAATTGCGCTGCAAAAATGCATGGGACCAGCTGTTCTATGCACGGTCCCGCGTGGTGCATGCCGCCGCCTCGAAAAGCCTCGATGTGATCGATGTCCCCTTTATGGATCTTGACGATATTGAAGGCATGAGGATTGCCGCGCAACAAGCCAGAGACCTTGGATTTGCCGGCAAGGGGTCCATCCACCCCAAACAAATCGCGGTGCTGAATGAGGTTTTCACGCCCTCAGCGCAAGAAATTGACCGCGCCCGCAGGATCATTCAAACCTTTGAAGAAGCCGACACCGGATTGGTTGTGATCGATGGCAAGCTGATCGAAAAACCTGTGATGCGCGAAATGTATCGGATTGTCTCGATCGCGGATCGGGTCTGCGCCTAAAGCGCGCCACCGAGCCTCCAGATGCAGCAGATCTGCAAAAAGATCTGCGGTGGCGGTTTGCGCGTGGCGCGCAAATCCATTCGGCTTTGAAGCAACGGGTTTGCATAATATGTCATACTATTAAACCAGTCTGTCGTTTTGCCTTGCACCAGAGACAAACTAGCGGGTTCACGGCAAACAGATCGTTGTTATAGGGGCCAGAAATAGGGTATCAAAAGCGATGCAAGCGCTCCGATCGACAAGTTCAAAGGCAATCCCACCTTTATGAAATCTGTAAACTTATACCCCCCCGGGCCGTAAACCATCATATTGGTCTGATATCCAATCGGCGTTGCAAAACTGGCCGAGGCAGCCACCATCACGGCCACGACCAGAGGTCGCGCGTCCACCCCCAGCGCCTGGGCTAGACCGATTGCAACCGGCGTCACCACCACCGCCACTGCGTTATTGCTAACCATTTCTGTTAGCATGCTGGTGAATAGATAGATCATCCAAATGATCAAGATCGGTGACAGCCCCTCAATGCGGGGCGCGGCCCACAAAACCACCATTGTTACCGCCCCCGAATGCTCAAGTGCTGCACCGATTGCCAGCATCGCCAAAATTAATGCCAGCAAACGCCCATCAATAAAGGAAAATGCCTCGTCTGCATCGATACAGCGGGTCAACAAAACCAAGGCGACAGCACAGATGCTTAACAAAAACAGCGGTGCAATTCCCAGCGCAGCGCTGACCACGATCCCGAACAGCGTGGCAATGGCGATGGGGGCATGACTGCGGCGAAACGCCCGTCCCGATGGATGGGACACATCGACCAATTCCATCTCAACCGCAAGGCGTTGAATATCTGCCGGATTGCCCTCAAGCAGCAATGTGTCGCCAACTCTGACAGTTAATGCGTCGAGATGTTGCCCGATGTTTTGATTGCGCCGATGTACAGCCAGAGGATAAACCCCAAAGCGCCGCCGTAAGCGCAAGTCGCCCAATCTGCGCCCGATCATCCTGCACTCCGGAGTAATCAACACCTCGACAGTTGTGGTCTCCACAGCCGAAACCTGATCCACGCGCCGCAGGCTTTTGTCACGCTGCAAGCTGAGCAGTTCGCTCACTTGACTGCGCAGGACCACACGATCACCGGCCATCAAGCTCACGTCTTGCAGATTGCGCCGTAGCGAGACATCGCCGCGAAGCACATCCACCAGTCGCACCCCGTCACGCTTAAACAATTGTACCCCGGTCACAGTGCGTCCAATCAGGTCAGACCCCAATGGCACCACCGCTTCGGTAAAGAATTTCATCCGGCTCTTATCTGAAAGCAGGTCGGACATACTGGCGCGGTCAGGCAGTAGTAACGGGGCAATAAAGCGCAGATAAACCATCCCCCAAACCACCAGAACAATCCCCAATGGGGTCACTTCAAAGATTGAAAATGCCGACAAGCCCTGAGCACGGGCGACACCATCCACCAACAGATTGGTCGAGGTGCCGATTAAGGTCAGGGTTCCCCCCAGAACAGCCGCATAGCTGAGCGGGATCAACAATTTTGATGCAGCTACATTCAGGCTCCGTGCCAGTTGAACAAAGACCGGTATCATCACTACAACCACGGGTGTGTTTGAAACAAAAGCTGAGGCCAAAACCACAAATCCAATCAACAGACTGATCGCAAGCCCCGGATTTGTTTTTGCCTGTCTCTCAGCAAAATTTGTAAACGCCTCCAGAGCCCCGGTACGCACCAGTGCGCCCATGACGATGAACATCGCCGCAATCGTCCAGGGTGCCGGATTGGCCAGTACCGCCAGCGCCTGTTGGTACGGCAGCACGCCACTGGCCAGTAAAACTGCAACGCCACCGATGGCCACAACCTCGGTAGAATAGGATTCCCTGAGGAACAGAACGAACATACATGCCACAACTGTGAGGGTCAGCCCTGCGCCAGTTTGCGTGCTGAATTCAATTAACTGCATACAAATCTCTTATGATCGAATGAGACAAGTGTCCCCTGATTTGGGAACAGGCGCAAGCAGAACAAACGCGGCCCCTGCAGACCAGCCAGTCAAACTATCTATTTATTTGCCTCGCGCCACCGCATGGGGTCACAGAACACCTATGATGAAAACATATATGAATATGTTCCCTCATTCGCGGCAATTGTAAGACCTGCACCAGACCGCGGCCGATGTATTTGAAATTGGACCGCGAAACCGTCTGGAAAATAGAAATACTCAATACACCTTTGTCTAACTCATGTGCCGAACCGTTTAAGGGAAGATCAGCCAATCGCAAAACGAACCCCAAAAATTAACTAAACCGCGTCAAACAAGGGTATAATTTGGAAATATGTGGTGATTTTAGCATCTGCGAGGGGTTGAAATCATTGATCATTTGAAACCTAAATGACTAGGTCCTTCGCAGATAACCCACCCAAATATTCACGCCTATGACTGTGTCTTGAAAGTCCTGACACCCCACAGAAATGCAAATATTCCTTCAGACGAAGTGCTAAATACAAATGCTATTTTCACTGCGCCATTTTTCACGGCCCAGTAGTGCCCGTCATAAATGATCCATGGGGTCTGGGTTAGGCCGTTAACACAGCTTGCAAAGCCAATAGTGAATAGACGGCGTGGTGACCGCTGATAACGATCATCAGCGGGTACTTTAAACCTAAGCTTAATAAGCGATTTAAGAATATTATCATAATAAAGAGTGCAATTTTCCTGATTACGGCAATAGAAATTTGGGCCCTGATCTAATAGAAAATGGAGTTACTCTGTCCCGGCCCACTCTGAAAAGTGGCCGAGCAAGATGCGTCTGATAGATATCAACCCATTGAAACCCATGTCACGCGTATTGGGCAAAAGAGACGGACCAACATCAAAACATAAAATAGTTAGTTGCGCGAACCTCTGCTCTCTGTATAGTATATTTTTAAATTATAAATACACGTTTAGGACTATAAATTGTCAAATTAATAAAACGGCTGCAAACTTGGCTAATATATTTATCACAAATGTAACAGCAATCTGCACATCGTTTTTATTTGCTACCGACAATAGGACTATTTGCGGAGCGCTGAAAGGATCTCTTTTGCGAGGAATTGAATTTTCCATATTGGATACGGGCAGTAATGCACCGGCTCATGAAATGGCGGAATTTGCGTTGAAAGAGATTGGTCGGTTTTGTTGGCTTACGCTCAAAGAATTCGACGAATGTAGAGCTCAACGAGGTGCAGAGATAGGCATACTTGTCATCCCTGTTGCTGATGCCAAAGATCTTTCCGGCTGTCAGAAACTCATTGACCGCAGTCGAAGACGCGGCGCAAATCTGAGCGTTCTAGTACTGGCGCAAACCGCGCAACTGGCAGAAGACATCATATTAGATGACTGCTTTGACGCGATGATATGTATTAAATGGGCCTCTGCTGAGACAAAACCTTAAAGATCACAAGCGCAGATTGCAAAACCACGCATTTAAAGCGTTTTTAGACCATTCAGTCGACGGTTATTGGATTTGGGATATCGAAAACGATGATATTGAATGGTCTGAACGAACCCGCGAAATGGTAGGCGTCGAAAAAAACGGCGTCCCACGCAACATTTGTCAATTCGTTGAATTGGTCCACCCGCTAGACCGGGCCCGGGTAGAACAGGCGATTAAAAGCCACCTTCAGCATGAAAAACCATATAAGAATGTCGAAATGAGGGTCAAAGGCGCAGATGGCTCCTTTGGTCATTTTCTTGCCAACGGCGCTGCGCTGCGAGATCAAAAGGGCAACTCGATCCTGTTGGTGGGCAGTTTGACAGATCACACCCCAATGCAAAAAGTTGAACAAAAACTCGAAAATACGCAAAAGCGCTTTTCGGCTCTGTTTCATCTGATGAATGACGCCGCCGTATTGGCCGACGTGAAAACCGGGTTGATACTTGAGGTCAACCAAACTGCGGAACGCCTTTGGGGGAAATCGGTTTCTGACCTGATCGGTTGCCATCACACTGAACTCCATCCTTCCGTGCTGACTGAAACTGTCAAACAGGATTTCATCGACCATATGACCGCGTTGAAGGAAAATAAAAGAGCCTCGATACAGGTTCCTATTCTACATGAAAACGGGACAGAGGTGCCCGTCGAGATCAGCTCAAGCCTCATCGAACTGGATGAAAAACTAACAATCTTGGGTGTGTTTCGCGACATATCAGATCGCGTTCGTGCAGAGCAAAAAATCCGAGAGCGGGATGCACAGATACAGCTATCATCACATCTCGCCTCTATGGGGACGCTGGCCGCTGGCGTAGCCCACGAGATTAACAACCCGTTAACCTATGTTTTAGGCAACCTGAACGTTCTCAAGGACCTGATGCGCGAACATAAAATCGAAAGCCACGACGTTAACAAAGTTATAGAAGCTGCACTGACCGGGAGCCGCTATGTTCGCGAGATTGTTTCAGATTTAAAGGCCATCAGTCGAGTGGATGGCGGCGATGAAACCAGCGATCCCTGTAAAGTGATCAGAATTGCGTCGAAAATGGCCATGTCCGATCTGCGCCACCGAGCCAAGTTGAACATGAACCTTGCTCCCACGCCCGAGGTTCCCCTTTCGTCTTCGCGTTTATCACAGGTTATTCTCAATATACTCAACAACGCTGCAAGAGCATTTTGCCAGACAGATCGCACCAAAAACCTGATCGGCATTAGCGTTACAAAAGACAAAGCAAACGTGCGCATCGTTATTAAAGATAATGGCCGAGGCATCTCACCCGAAGACCTCAATCGGGTATGGGAACCGTTTTTCTCCAAGACTGTCCAACATGGCGGTTTAGGACTGGGTCTGTCGATTTGCCGCCGCATTTTACAAGAAGTGGACGGGACAATAGAGATAAAGTCTGACCTGGGTCACGGCACCACCGTCAAAATATCTCTTCCTTTTGTTCAGAAAGAAAAAAAATAGCCTGTCCGATACCAGCATTGAGCGCAGCGAAAATTGACTTAAATCACCGGCCCAGTGTGATGATTGTCGATGACGATCAGCTTGTTCTTACGCTTTTGGCGCGTATGTTACACAACCAATATAATGTTTCACAATTTATGGATGCACGTTCCGCGCTTGCGGCGATAGAGACAGGGAAAATTCCCGACGTCATCATAAGTGATATCATGATGCCCAAAATGGATGGACAAGCCTTCTATGAAGAAATTCGCAAGTTGGGGTCTTACAGCACCCGTTTTTTGTTCATAACAGGTGGCGCTGTAACCGAAGAAAGCCTTGAGTTTGAGAGAAAAATGGCCGTGCTAGGCAGACTTTTGCTAAAACCCTTCGAGGCAGATCAACTGCATGCAGCCCTAAACGAAACGCTGACCCTGCAAGGGGCTCTCGAATACGAACATGAAGCTTGCCCGGAAAAACGCCTCGCCACATCCCCAAAAGCCGGATATCCGGACCCGTCACGCCTGTCCGAACTCGAAGAATACGTGAGCTTAGACATTTTGCGTTCACAATACCAAGAGCTGCATGGCCAGATGCAGCACCTTATTGCAAACGCCCCCCAGCTTAAAATCGAAGAATTGGCATATGATGCGCACAAACTGGCCGAAGCCGCAGGCATGCTTGGGATCAGCGATATCGCGTATCGGTTGCGAGGGTGCCAGAATGCTGCCGCCGTCGGAGATAGGGGTGAGGCAACATCACAACTTGCAGAAATCCCAGCCCTAACAGCTGCTTTCGCGACATTTGTCGCTGGTTATGCCCTGAAATAATTTATATGTATAACAGCGGCATTCAATCACCAAGCCAGTTGCAAACCAGCCTCAACCCGGCGGCTTATGGTGGATTGCCTTTTAATCGACTGCAATACTGCCTACGCGGGCAGTGCCAAGGCGGCCACAAACCGGCGCTTGTCGAAAAAAATGCCAGCACCGCGACATTCATTGCCTCAAACTTCAGGGGCATGTTTATCAGTCAAGTCTGCGGAACAAACGACTGGTCCAATGGTTACAAACATCTGGCAAACGACTTAATCTGTGCAGCGGACAGGGGTGCGGATATTTACTATCAGTTTTCAGTCACGGGCCTACAACATCCTTACAGACTTGCCGCCATACAACACTTTCAGAAACGAGACCGCCAACCGAAAATGCTGGTCGCAAAATGCGAAATTAACGCCTCTCATCGTACCAGTGGACCACAGCTCCAGAATACACTAGCATTTGAAATAGAGACTGCACACTGAGTGAAAAACTGGTGGGATGTAACGCGTTTAACATGAGTGAGTTGAGGGTATGCCCAAAAAATCAGACCTAATACATTGGGAAGATATCGTTATCCCAAGTCGGTTCCAAACCCCGCACAAACAAGTCTCTGGACAAGACATCAAGAAATTTGCAGCAACATTCGATCCACAACCATATCACCTTGATCGAGATGCGGCAAAAGCATCACTTTTCGGCGGTCTCTGTGCCAGCGGCTGGCACATCTGTGCGATCATGATGCGATTGCTGAGCGACACAATGGAACAAGGCAATATCCAATTTCTGGGCAATGACGAAATTCCACGACTAAAATGGCTGTTTCCGGTTTTCGAGGATGATAAGGTGCAAGCAGAGATCAATTTCATCCAAAAATCTCCTCCCGTAAATGCCGCAGATTTCGGCACGGTTGAGGCGAGTATTCAGGTCAAAAACCAAAATGAAAAGTTGGTTATGGCCCTTACCGCAACTCTTATGATCAAGGCGGGTTCGTCTCATGGCGTATACTGATAATTTCATTCGGACCCGGTGGTTTGAGGATATACCCATAGGCGAGTTTCATGTCTTTGGCAGCCATACATTCAGTGAACAGGAAATGATCGAATTTGGCACTCTGTATGCGCCACAAATCTATCACACCGACCCCGAACAAGCCTTAGAGACGCGCTATCGCGGCTTGATCGCATCGGATTGGCATATCTGTGCGACTTGGATGCGCCTAATGGTCAATTATATGGAAAAATACGCCCTTGGGGTCGAAGATGGTCGACGCAATGGCGCCGGCCTAGGGTTTGTCGGGCTTAAACTGCTGCAACCAGTGCGGCCCGGCCACACCCTGACCTTTTCCCATGAAATCATTGCCAAGCCCGATAAGATTATCCGGGAAAAATGGGGTATTATCCGCAGCCGGAACGAGGCGATCAACCACCGCGGCGAAGTGGTTTTTCGGGTGCTGATTGATATTCTGGCGCAGCGTGACCCAGGCCCCACCACGCCTGCGTGATTGGGCTGATGCGCACCGTGTCAGTTTGCGCCAGTGCACTTCTGGACTGGAAAATACTGACCTAGGGGCCGTGCAAACTTGGACATTGCGTATTCAGCGACAGCTTTTAAGCACCAGACGCGACGTCGACTGGCACATCGGTAAAGGATTTTAGCGTCTGGATCGCGCCATCAAGCGCCTCGCCCTGTTCGTCCTGCAGCGCCGCCTCGCGCAGACGCGCCACCCATTTTGCTGCATCCTGTCGGCCCTGAACCAACCTCGCGCCCAACAATACTTTGTCAAATTTCGACAGGCTACGGGCATGGGTATCGGAATAACCTTTGACCAAGCGGCGGCTGCGCAGCAACTCAACCGCCACCGCATAGTCATCCACAGCCGCCTCGTGGCACACCGCCAGCCAATGTTGCAGATGTTCTTGTTCGTGCTTATGTCTCAATGTGCGGCGACGGTAACCACGCAGCCCCCCCAGGAAGTACAACATCAAGAAAGATCCCAGCCGGTGCGTCCGGATACGCCTGCTGCCCCCAAATAAACGGTCCAATCGAGCCATCCAATGCGGTCGCGTCTCAAACTTTGCCCCAAGGCGCGCAGGCAGCATACCGGTAATTTCTTCGGCCCTTGGATGAAAAAACTCGGTCAATTCAACGGGGCTGTTTTCGGCACCCATTTCGGCAGTGATCCGTTCGAACCGCGCGCGCCGGGTCTTGAGATCCGCCACCCGAATAATATCGTCATAGGCCATCGCATTGGCAATATATTTCGCCGCCTCAATCGAAAGCGAATAGCCCGCATCCCCATGATCCAGCGCCACAAGAGGCTCCAGATACCCCAAATATTCGGTCCCATACTCAACATCTTGAAATTGCACCACTTTGCGCAGGCCCAATTCAGCCATGTCTTGGGCGGGCAGTGGCAAGCTCCGGATGCGGTCCATCAGACCTTGCCAGGCCTGTATTAATTTATCGGGTCCGGTCAGGGTGACCGCTCCTAGAGAAACTGCAGGCTGCGCCACCGGATCGGCATCGCCCGGCTGGGCGCGTTCATAAGCTGCCGAAAAGGCTTTTAGCGATGCATCAACTGATTTTTTTGAGGCCCGAATTGCCTGTTCAAAGGCTGTTCTAGGAAAGGGCAAAGCCCCTGATCCCGCAAGGGCCCCAAACAGCGCAGACGAGATCACCGACCCATTGTCTGCAGCCACACGGTCAAGATCGAACATGATCAACCTGTCAGCCGCGATTTCTGCGGCCGCCCTTACTTCGTCAGATGAGGCAATGCCGTCACCCGGCACAGTTTTCTCAGACACCGCCAACGCCCGATGGGTCGAGGCAATCAGAGTGGTGCGGTCTGGTGTAACAAACCCGCGCATTATGGCACGACCAGCCTCCATCATCTCGGCAGCAATCAGAATATCCACATCCCCTTGGGCCGGTGCCAATGAGAAGATTGGCGTCGATGCCCCCTGTGGCGCCATTTCGATATAATAGATTGTGGCGCCGGTCCGTTGGGCCACGCCAGCGACCGACGTCGCCTGACACGCATAGCCCTGCCCCCGAGCCAGCGTTTCGATCCAACCAGTCAAAACACCGCCGCCCTGCCCACCGACTGCCATAACCGCTAGTTTAATAATAGAATTGAGCTTTTCATCGCGGGCATGCGGCGCGAGGTGAGCCGACAATGTCATTGGCTGGCCTCGGTGAACACCAATTGTTTAGACAGGCGCCGATCCTGTAACCAGCGCATCAGCCCTCCCCGCGCGCCCTGCAAACGCCGCTCAAAAGGGGATGGGTTATGCACCACATCGGCGCGATAAAAACTCGGGCAAAGCACTGCCGCATCCGCCACTTCTCCACAATTTCCACATCCTACACAGCTTTGGTCGATACTGGCCACCGGATCGTCACGCAGCGGATCATCCAGTTTCTTCACAGAGAGCGACGGGCAGCCCGACAGGCGAATACAGGCGTGATCGCCGGTACAAATATCCTCGTCCACTCCAAAACGGGGGATTTCAACACGGTGTCCCGCCGTGATCGCAGCATTCCGCACGGGCTTTTCACGCCGCTGACGGTTCAGCATACATTCCGACGAGGCGACGATCACCTTTGGCCCCAGCGTCTTTGTGGTGAGGGCTTCGCGCAATATATCGCGCATTTTGCCCACATCATATGTATGGTCAATTTGGCGGATCCATTTGACCCCGACACCCTCGAGCGCCTTGGTGATTGGATTGTTGGTGGCCTTGGTGCCATTCACCGCGCGCGACGACGGGATATCCTGCCCGCCGGTGGCCGCCGAGTAATAATTGTCGACAATTACCGCAACGCTGTCGGATTTGTTGAACACCATATTGCCGATGGATGAACTCAGACCATTGTGCCAAAATCCGCCATCGCCAAGAATGGAAATCGCGCGGGTCTTGCCCCCACCGTCAAACGCCGCGTTTGAAGCCGGTCCAAGCCCGTACCCCATGGTCGAACCACCAATTTCAAAGGGCGGCAAACAAGCGAAAAGATGGCAGCCGATATCGCCAGTTATCTGATGGGCACCCAGTTCTTTTTCTACCAGTTTCATCGCGGCAAAAATCGGCCGCTCGGGACATCCGGTGCAGAACCCCGGAGGACGGATCGGCACTGTTTTGGACAAATCAGGGATCTGCGGCTGATCTTGATTTGGCGCACGCACCTGACCTGGCAACATCTCAGGGGCATGTTTGCGCAAAAACGCCGTGACCCCGTCAAGAACCACCTGCCCGGTATACTCCCCCGCCATCGGCAGCATATCCTTGCCATGCAAGCCAACTTTAAGCCCCGACCGCAACAACATCGTCGACAGCCCCTGCTCAATGAATTCAGGCTGGCCCTCTTCAACAATCAACACACCGTCCTTACCTTCGACAAAAGACAGAAATTCTGTATTTACCAGCGGGTACGTGACATTAAGACAATAGATCGGCACCTGCGTCTCGCCATAAATATCGGCCAATCCCAGCCGCTGCAGCGCGCGTATAAGACCGTTGTACATGCCCCCCTGACAGATAATGCCAATTTTTGAGACATGGGGCCCAAACTGTTCGTTAAGTTGATGATCAAGGATGAATTTTTCTGCCGCCGGCCAACGATTATTGATTTTGTCGTGTTCGTGGATATACGACATCGGCGGCAGCACAACACGGCTAAAATCCCGCTGTGGCTGTGCCAAAGCATCCCGGACCGTCAGCGTTGGGCGCAAGTTGTCGTGACAGGTAAAGCGGCCCGTCACATGGCAAGAGCGGATTCGCACCATCAACATTACCGGCGTGTTTGAGGCCTCGGACAGCTCAAAGCCCATTTTAACAGTTTTGACAATCGAAGGCAGATTGGGGCGTGGATCCATCAGCCAGAATTGAGATTTCATCGCAAAGGCGTGGCTGCGTTCTTGCATGATTGACGAACCTTCGCCGTAATCCTCCCCAACGATGATCAATGCACCACCATTGACCCCGCTTGAGGCAAGGTTAGCCAGCGCATCAGAGGCGACATTCACCCCGACCGAGCCTTTAAACGTTACCGCTCCACGGATTGGATAATGTACGGACGCGGCCAACATTGCTGCAGCCGCAGCCTCCGAGGCGTTGGCTTCGTACCGCACGCCCAGATCACTCAGCAGGTCTTCGGCATCAGCCAGAACATCCATCAAATGGGAAATTGGCGCACCTTGATATCCCCCGACATAGCCGACACCACTTTCCAAAAGGGCTTTAGTGATCGCCAATATCCCTTCACCGGTAAACACCTCGCCGTGACCAAGCTTTAAATCCTCAATTTCTTTTTTGAATGATCGCTCGGCCATGTGCGTTCCTAAAATTCGTTTTTGCGGACGTTGCGCAGGATTTTATTCAGCGTGATCACGAAACCCAATTGTTCACTCTCGGAAATACCTTGAAACATCTGCCCATAGCTGGCTGCCATACTGGGCCAAATTTTGGCAAAGACATCCCGCCCCTCTGCAGTGATGAACACCCGGGTGCCACGATTGTCATCAGGATCACTTTGCGCATGCACCAATCCGCTGGCCAACAGCCCGTCCAACGCCCGGCTCAGGGTAGATTGCTCGACCACCGCATAGACGGCCAGTTCACGGATCAAAAGACCGTCTCTGATCGCCAAAACCGCCAGAGATCGCATTTTGGGGGTGGTGAGACCCAAGGCCGACATCTCTTGGCGCAGACTGGCATTATAGCGCCCCATAATACGGTTCATCAGATAGGGTGCAAAATTATCGAGACCGATTTCTCCCAATAAAGGATGGCTCTTCACGCCGGTCATCCGCCAAGCCTTTTCGCTGTATTATAGCCCGAGCCGCCACCCAGACCGGGACCGGGGTGGGTGGACGCACCAATATGATACAGATTACGCAGCGGCGTGTCGTTGTTACGGCTGGATGAAAAAGGTCGAAAAACGAAAAATTGGTCTATCGTACAGGCACCACCGTAGGGGTCACCTCCGACGAGGTTTATATTTAGCGCCGCCAGATCCGCCGGCGAATACGCGCGGCGCGCCAGTTTAATCGCATCAAAATCTTGAATATGATGGCGCAGAATTGCCTCAATACGATCAGCATATAATTCGCGGGTCTCTTCAGTCCATGCGCCGGTCGTCTCTATCTGGCCTGCGGCATCACCTTTGATCACCCGGGGCGCATCGGGAATTTGCAGCCATAAAATTGCCTTGCCCTCAGGGCAGCGGGTTGCATCCAACCGGTGGGGTTGACCCACGCAAATCGTTGGCGTTTGCGGCAGCATGCCACGTTCGGCCTCGTTGGCAGATTTTGATACGCTGTCAATGCCGTCGGCCAAATGGATCAAGGCAACGTCATCCAATCCGGCTGTGAGCCACTGTGGGGGGCGATCAAGCGCGTAATGCAGTTGAAAGTTACCGCGTCCATGACGAAATGCATCAACGTGGTGGCGCTCTTTTATCTGAGGGCCATCAAGCAACCTGTCGTATAGCTGGCTCGGCGTCACTGACGCCAGAACTGACCCCGCAAGAATAGTTTCACCCTGCACTGTGCGTACGCCAATGGCGCGGTTATTTTCCACCAAGATCCGCGCAACATCGGTGTCCGTGCGAATTTCGCCGCCAGCCTCTTCGATCAGGCCGCAAAATGCCGCAACCGCATTGGCCGCACCACCTTTGACAACTGGGGCGCCAGCCGCCTCCAAAGCAAACGCGATCACCTTGCCCATCTGTCCCGAATAGGTCGCTTCTGGGGTCAACCCGGTGTGGAGAACCCAAGGCGCCCAAAGCGCCTGTAGGTCCGGGCTGGCATAGGAGTTTTCCAGCCACCCACGGGCCGGAACGAGCGCGGCGCCGATCCAAGCCTTCAACCCACTTAACCCCCGCGACCACGCCTGCCCCGCCATAATGCGGGCCGTTCTCCATGACCAAAGCTCGCCCCCGAGCAGCGCAAATAAAAATGGTGCATCAGCTTCAATAGCGCCAACGTCAGCTGCATGTTGATCACCGTCTTCAGGGCTGAGCGCGTTAAACGCCGCAACATTCGCCGCACGATCCATCGTCAGCACGGTGGCGCGCCCGTTGGGCCGCAATACCGCAGTTGGATGGGGTGAATGACACAGCTCAAACCCGTGCCGACCCAGATCTTCCGCCAGTTCAGCATAGGCAGGCGACGTCAGAAACAGCACAAACGTCGCCGCCATCACGTCGTGATGAAACCCCTCGAGCGTCGCCTCGCTGGTCATCATGCAACCACCGGCGCAGGGCGCCCGTTCGACGAGCAAGACTTTCCTACCCTTGCGGGCCAAAAGTGCCCCTGCCACCAAAGCATTGATACCGCTGCCGACAATCAGGTGGTCGATCTGCCTCAAAGCTTACGACCGAGGTGCCAGCGCCATGGCCCGGATCGGGCTGCCGGTACCGCGTTTAATTTTTAACGGTGCAATGATCAAAATAGCCCCTTTAGCCGGCAGTTTGTCCAGATTAGCCAGCGACGCAAGACCAAAGCAATTGTCACGGTGCAGAAGGTTATGCGCCGGATAGGGCGGATCCATACCACCGGCTTGACCTGCATCTGTGCCGATACACTGGCTGCCCCAGCCAACAATTTTCTTCGACAAAAGATACTCGATACAATCTGGCGTCGGGCCTGGCGAATGCGGACCGGTCTCATCTGCGTTCAAAAATTTGCTTTCATCCCCCGAGCGCTTATCCCAATCTGTGCGCATCACCACCCATTCGCCTGCCTTGATCTCGCCGTGCTCGGCCTCCCAGGCTTTGACCAGATCCGCCGTTAGAAGGAAATCTTCATCAGCCGCGCTCTGGGCCGAACAGTCTATCACATTCACCGGGGCAATCAGGCGATTTACGTCTAATGTATCGGTAAAGCCGTCGGGATAATCCTTGCCGGTTACCCAGTGGTGCGGCGCGTCAAAATGGGTGCCGGAATGCTCTCCGAGAACCATCCAGTTCCACGCAAAAAATGGCCCATCCTCATCGTATTCACTGATCTTATGAATTTCAACCTTAGGTGTATTTTTAGCAAAATCTTCTGGCAATTGCAAAATTGGCGTCTCAGGCCCAAGAACACCTGAGCAATCGACAACCTCAACTCCACCCGAGACGAGCGCCGCCCCGAGATGATCCAGTACGTTTGATGCTTCCATGGTTTTCTCCCAAATATATAAATACTTTTTCGGTACACGTGGCACACGATGGAAAGAGCCGTGAGCCGTCTCCTCCAAGCTCATCGTCAAATTGAATGCTAGACAAAATCAAATGCATTTGCAAATGTATTCGCAGGGGAGTGCACTTATGACCAACAGATCAGCGGACGCGGTCATTATAGGCTCAGGTCTCAACTCACTTGTTTGTGCCTATTCACTGGTACAAAACGGCTGGTCCGTAATTATTTTGGAGCAGGCAGATACAGCGGGCGGCGCCGTAAAGACCAAAGGTTTGACCGTGGACGGTTTTGCCCATGACTGGGCAGCTATGAACCTATCTCTATTTGCCGGCTCCCCGTTTTTTCGGCAATATAACGCAGATTTAATGAATTTAGGTTTGGAATTCGCACCAGCAAAACATTGCTTTGCAAGCGTTTTCCCCGACGATCAATGGTTGGGTATCAGCCACGATGCGGCTGCCAACAAAGACCGCATTGCCGCGTTCTCACAACGCGACGCCGAGATCTGGCAAACACTGGGGAATGCGTTTCCATCCGAGGCCGAGCATCTGTTTGGGATTCTTGGGGCACCAATGAAAATACGTGCGTTTACATCTATTGCTTGGAAAGCCCTACGAAAGAAAGGTCTTGGTGGGACGCAGGATTTGGCACGATTTCTGGCGCAATCACCTCGCGCTTGGCTGGAAGAAACATTTGATTCCCCCCACCTTCAGGCAACATTGGGCGCTTGGGGCATGCATCTGGATTTTGCGCCCGACATCGCCGGCGGGGCCTTGTTTCCGTATCTTGAGGCGATGGCAAACCAATCATTTGGCATGGTTTTGGGCAAAGGCGGCGCAGATACGATCATAACAGCGCTCAGCGCAGCCATCGAGGCCAAAGGCGGTCAAATCCTATGCGACCACACTGTCGAGCAGATCTTACAGCAAGACGGGCGCGCCACAGGCGTCGTTGTTGAGGGCGAAACCATACACGCCCAGCGGGCCGTTATTGCAAATGTTGCCCCCGGCGCGATGAAGCGGTTGACCGGCGGCAGTGGCCAACCCGGCTACGACCGGTCTCTTGAAACGTTCCGCCATGCCCCAGGCACAATGATGATCCATCTGGCAATATCAGATCTACCCGACTGGCGCGCATCAGCAGAATTGCGGGAGTTCGCCTATGTGCATATCGCACCATCGCTGGATCAGATGTCGCAATGCTATCAACAGGCTAGTGCTGGCTTGTTGCCACAAGAACCAGTCATCGTGGTCGGGCAACCCACCGCCGTCGATCCCAGCCGCGCGCCCCATGGCCAGCATATTTTATGGATACAAGTGCGCATGGTTCCGGGTCAAATCAAGGCGGATGCTGCGGGCCAGATTACGACAACAGACTGGACACAGGCTGCAGCGCCCTATGCTGACCGGGTTCTAGACCTAATCGAGGCTCATGCACCGGGTCTGCGTGGCAACATATTGGGTCAACGCATTGTCACCCCTGTCGAGTTGGAGCGCGACAACCCGAATTTGGTCGGAGGCGATCAAGTATGCGGCAGTCACCATCTAAGCCAACATTTTTTATTCCGTCCTGCGCGAGGGTATGCAGACGGCACGACACCGATCCAAAACCTGTATCACACCGGCGCTGCAGTTTGGCCAGGCGCCGGTACTGGCGCCGGATCGGGATATCAACTTGGTCGAAAACTAACCGGGACATAACAAAAAAGGGATGAACAATGACAGTTTTAACAAGACGTGGAGTGCTCTTGAGTACCGCAGCGGCAATCACATTTGCCGGCTCTGCATCAACCACATGGGCTCAGGATATAAAAGAGCTGGTGATCGCCTATAACGTGAACCTGCCCAGCTGGAATCCGACCGTTGGCGCCTCTGCGGTCAACCCGACAATTCAGGGGCTATATCAGTCGGTTTTCGATCTATTTATCGCACAGGATACAGATCTGACGCAAACCGCAGGGCTGATCACCGATTGGGGCTGGAATGCGGATAAAACCAAGGTGCATATGACTGTCCGCGACGGCGTAACCTGGCACAATGGCGATCCGCTGACGGCCGAAGATGTGGCCTGGAGCTTGGAGCGCGCCGCAGATCCTGAGGGCGGCAACCCGATCCAGTTCATCTGGTCAACCATTGGGAATTTCGCGATTGATGGCAATAAGATCACCGGGGATGTGCTCCGCTTTGAGCCTACAATTTTTAAATGGATGTCGTTTCTGACCGGATATGTCTTGCCAAAGGCCTATATGGAAAAAGTGGGCGCTGACGGATTCGAAGCCGCACCAATTGGAACCGGCCCCTATATGGTGGAAAAATACGAACGCAATGCCTTTGTGCGACTGAAAGCCAATGATAACTATTGGGGGGGGGCACCTGAGTTTAAATCAGTCACGATCAAATTTGTGACCGATGCGGCCGGCCGTGTTGCCGAGGTTGAATCAGGCAACGCGCATGTCACCCTTGAGATGCCCTATGAAGAATACGATCGCCTCAAAGGCGGCGCGCTGCTGGGAACAGCCGCTCCCGTGTCGGATATCGGCATGATTTTCTTTAATGACATCGACGCAATGACCGATCCAAACGTGCGCAAAGCCGCGGTGATGGCAGTGAATAAAACTGCCATCGTAGATCGTCTTTTGTCAGGATACGGCGTGCCAATTGATACGCTGCAAACACCCGATTATGCCGCTTATGACGCGTCGGTCACAACACCCTATGATCCTGACGGGGCCAAAGCACTGCTGGCCAAATCGGGCTATTCAGTTGATAATCCCGTCAAATTTACCATCCAGACAACACGTGGATTCAAGCCCAAAGACTATGAGATCATTCAGGCAATCGTCGGGCTGTGGCGCAAAGTGGGGATCGAGGCCGAGATCGAGGTCTATGAAATTGCCAAGCATTACGAATTGCGTGCAGCCGACACATTGGCACCAGCCGCCTTTTATAACTGGGGCAATTCAATCGGGGACCCAACCACATCGACCGGGTTTGCGATGTTCGGACCCTCGCCGCACTCGGTCTGGGACGGTGAGGATTTGACCGGGATGATCGGGCCGCTTTGGGGCGAGGCAGACGATGCCAAACGGATCGCAGGCTGGAAAGCGGTTGACCGCCATATTGCCGAGAACGCTTTGGTACTGCCATTGTTCCAATACGTGCAACCGATTCTGCATGCGCCGGGCGTTAAAGTTGTTCCACATGCCTCAGGTGCCTTGCTGCCGCATTTGATGACACGCGCCTAACCGGCCATAAAGGGAGGGCGTCGCCCTCCCTGAAAGAAGACCCAATGTCTTTACTGTTGCAGATATTGTCACGTTTGATGACCATGGCGGTGACCCTCTTTGGCGTTGCCGTCATTGTTTTTTTTGTCATTCGGGTGGTGCCGGGCAATCCAATCGCGATGATGCTGCCCCCCGGTGCTAGCGTCGAAGATATTGCCCGCCTCGAGGCACTCTATGGGTTTGATAAATCCATTCCCGAGCAATTTTACATTTGGCTTTCGGGGGTCTTGCAGGGTGATTTCGGAACCTCGATTACCGCGCGGCAACCCGTGCTTGACCTCGTTTTGTCGCGGCTTCCCGCCACGCTCGAACTGTCGGTGATGGCATTGCTCATAGCGATCATTATGGGCGGCTTTATGGCATTGGCCGGCACACGGATGCGTGGCACCAAGACAGAGGCAATTGTTGATGTAACCAATGGTGTCGCGCTGTCGGTGCCGGATTTTCTGTGGGGTTTGGTTTTGGTGCTGCTGTTTGGCGTACTGTGGCCAGTTTTTCATATTTCCGGCCGGGTCTCACCGGCATTGGATTTGCCGTTTGTCACGCATTTTTATCTTATCGAAAGCTTGCTGCGGTTGCGGTTTGATATCATGGCCGACCTCCTAAGCCACATGTTCATGCCCGCCTTGGCGCTGGCAATTCCACTGGCTGCGGTGATTGCACAATTGTTAAAACAATCGCTTAAAGAAACGCTTCATCTGGATTATGTGACGCTGGCGCGTACGCAAGGCTACAGCGAAAATCAAGTCATCCTGCGTGAGGCGCTGCCCAATGCAGTTCTGCCAACGCTGACGCTCATCGGCGTCCAATTTACCTTTTTGATCGGTGGCACGGTGATCATCGAACGGCTTTTTTCCTATGAAGGTTTGGGAAATATGGCAATTGACGCGGTGATCAACCGTGATCTGCCACTTATTCAAGGCATTGTAATTATGTTTGCGCTGATCTTTACCGTGGTCAACCGTTTGGTGGATTTGACCTATGCGCTTCTGAACCCGAGACTGCGCAATGGCTGAGGCGCGCGCCAAGATCACCCGCCCCATCGGCTTGCGGCTCTGGCTGTCGGCAGGTTGGCTGATCGCATTGGTTCTGACAACGCTGCTGGCGCCGGTTCTCGCCCCACAAGACCCGCTGGCCCAAGATTTGTTCACCTCACGTCTGCCACCATTTTGGATCGACGGATCAGAGCCAGGCTACCCGCTGGGGTCCGACAGTCTGGGACGAGATGTATTGAGCCGGATGATGTATGGCGGACGCGTGGCGTTGAGCGTGGCGCTGATTGCCGGCACTTTGACCTGTTTACTGGGCGCTAGTCTGGGATTGATTGCCGGCTATTTTCGTGGCTGGCCCGATATAATCATTTCGCGGCTGGTTGATATCTGGATGGCATTTCCGCCCGTGTTATTCGCAATTTTACTGATTGCAGTCCTGGGTACGGGCTTGACATCGATCATAATTGCCATCGTGGTAATTGACTGGACCCGGTTTGCCCGTGTGGTGCGCGCCGAAGCCATTGGTCAGGGGGCGATGGATTACGTGGCCTCAGCACAGGTTGCAGGCCACAGGCGTTTCGGCATTATGGTGCAAGAAATTCTGCCCAACGTCCTGCCGACCATCTGCGTACTGTTGACGCTGGAAATGGGGATAGCTGTGATTGTCGAAGCGATCCTATCCTTCGTTAATCTTTCCATTTCAACCGACCAGCCAACATGGGGGGGGATGATATCTGAGGGCCGTTTGTCAATCCATCAGGCTTGGTGGGTGCTGGTGTTTCCGCTGATCATCCTGTTTTTGACAGTCCTGAGTTTCAGTCAGTTGGGCGAAGGTCTCAAAGACCGTTTTGATCCGGTGCTCAAATGAGCTTCTTAACAATCAACAACCTGTCAGCCCACATTGGCAAGCGTAAAATTCTGCGCGATGTTTCGCTTTCGGTACAAGCCGGCGAGGTCTGTGGTCTGGTGGGTGAAAGCGGCGCTGGCAAAAGCATGATCGGCAAGGCTGTTCTGGGCACACTGCCGCGCGCGATTATAGCGACAGGTGGCGAAATCATTCTTGACGGAGAAAACCTGCAAGACCTGACACCAACCCAGCGACGGCAGGTGATTGGCGCAAAAACCGCCCTGATTCCGCAAGATCCGCTGACCGCTTTGAACCCCTCACGTCGGGTTGGCGCGCAGATTACCAACCGCCTCGTTGATATTCTGGGTTGGAGCAAATCCGCCGCCCAACACAGGGCGCTGGACTTGCTTGGTGAAGTACAGATTAATGATCCCGAACGGGTGATGTTGTGTTATCCGCACGAATTATCCGGAGGCATGCGTCAGCGTCTGCTGATTGCCGCAGCGTTTGCCGCCGAACCGCGGTTGATCATCGCAGATGAGCCTACCACTGCCTTGGATGTGACGGTACAAAAGCAAATTCTGCGTCTGATCAAAGAGATGCAGAACCGCTATGGCACTGCATTATTGTTTGTGACCCATGATCTGGGTGTCGTGGCAAAAGTCTGCCAGAGCCTTCTGGTGCTTTATGAAGGTATGGTGCTGGAGCGTACAACCGTGCAGGATTTTTTCACCGGACCGCTGCACCCATACTCTCGGGCACTCTTAGAAACGACGCCAAAATACACCGATCCAACAGGCAGCCTGACCCCCATCCCACCGCAAATTCTGGATGCTGTGCGAGCGGAGATTGTAGCCTATGATCAGGCACACGCCCATGTCTGAGACGGTTTATGAAATCCGGGACCTGCGCCTGTCGTTCAAGGATTTGGCCCATAAGCCAATTTTCGGCCCAGCGCCCGAAATTGAGGTTCTAAAGGGGCTGTCATTTGACATTGCCAAAGGCGACGTGGTCGGGGTAGTCGGGGGATCCGGCTCCGGAAAATCAACCCTTGGTCGGGCAATGATCCGTCTTCTCGAGCCTTCTGCAGGCTCGATCCGTTTTCAAGGGCGCGATATCACTCATCTGGATGAAGAGAGCTTGCGCCCGTTAAGACGCAAGTTTCAGATGATTTTTCAAGACCCGATGTCGTCTTTAAACCCCCGGCGCACCGTGTTTGCCATTATCGCCGCACCGCTGCGCCTGCACGGGTTTGATCAGATTTCAAACCGGGTCGAGACAGCTTTGGATATGGTCGGCCTACCAAGGGATTTCAAACTTCGCTATCCACATGAATTGTCCGGTGGCCAGCGCCAGAGGATCGGGATTGCCCGCGCAATTGCGACCGAACCAGAGTTTATTCTCGCCGATGAAATCGTCTCGGGCTTGGATGTTTCATCTCAGGCACATGTGCTTAATCTGCTTGAACAACTGGTGCGCGATCTGGGGCTGACGCTGGCCTTCATCAGTCATGATCTGTCGGTCATAAGGCGGCTTTGCCAGCATACCATCGTGCTGTATCAAGGCGAGATTGTTGAGACACAACAAACCGCAGAGCTGTTTGCAAACCCGACCCACTCCTATACGCGCGAATTGATCGATGCGATTCCATTGCCAAATCTGGACCAGCCTTGGGTTTGAAGCAGGCGCAGTTCATACCGAGGTTCATAAACGCAAACGAGCTCATAGCGCCCCCATCATACTGGGTCTATACCGCGCCCATCTGGACTGGATTTCCCGCGCTGCCTTTCACCGATCCGTTTTTCATCCCCAAACTATCAGGATATAATATAGTCCGAGACAACAGAGATACGGCCTTCACCCTTTGCCATAGACATGCTGTGCCGATGGAAATTTCCAGATTTTGACCTCTTCAGCATTCTCCGCCACCGCCGCCTCAAATATGGGGCCTAGCTGGGCATGGGTTTTGACAAATTTTGGCGTTCAGGTATTCATACCAAGCATATCTTCCAACACCAGTATTTGACCATCACACGCCAAAGACGCCCCAATCCCAATAGTCGGTGCCTCGATATTTTGGGTAATTTGATCCGCCAAACCCTCAACCATCCCCTAAAAAACAAAAGTAAAGGCACCAGCCGCACAGACCGCCCGAGCATCAGCTTCATCCCGGGACCAGCTATCGGTATCGCGGCCTTGGGCCTTAAATCCCCTCATAGTATGGCTCGATTGCGGTGTCAGGCCTATACGAGCCATCACTGGAATACCGCGTTGGGTCAAAAAACCTATGGTGTCTGCCATGCAGGCACCACCTTCAAGTTTCACCGCGCCACAACCGGTTTCTTTCATCACCCATGCGGCATTTCGAAACGCAATTTGCGGGCTTTCCTCATAAGAACCAAAGGGCATATCGACCACAATTAAGGCCATTTGTGTTCCCGAAACCACGGCTTTGCCGTGCGAAATAATCAAGTCTAACGTGATGCCGATGGTGCTGTCCATGCCATAGGTCACCATCCCAAGGCTGTCACCAACCAAAATAACTTCCGCGTATGTATCGACAATAGCGGCAGTATGGGCGTGATAGCTGGTCAGCGACACAATGGGATCACCGCCTTTGCGGTTGATGATATCGGCGACAGTGATCCTGTGGGGTTTTCTTTGCAAAGACATTCAAATCTCCTTATCGGGCGACAACCCGTTGATGATCAAAACTGTCTCGCCAAATATTGCCGATATCATAAATGCAACCGGCCCGGTAATTGGGCCTGCCAGATCAGCCAATGTCTCTGTTGCGCACAGATCGACAGACTGCAGCGTAACGCGGGGCTCGGCGTTGATTGTCTTGGTCACATCTTGCCTGATCTGCGAAATGATGAGGTGCTTGGTCACCAAATCCTCTGCCCTGTCGAGGGCGCAACACAGCACCCGGGCCGCGGCGCGGTCCGCCGGATTCAGCCTGCGGTTTCGCGACGACATTGCCAAACCGTCGCTTTCGCGAAAAGTTGGTGCGCCAATAATCTCTACCGGGATATGCAGATCACGCACCATACGGCGGATCACATGCAGCTGTTGGTAATCCTTTTCCCCAAAAACCGCCAGATCGGGTTGAACAATATTAAACAACTTGCAGACAACCGTGGTGACACCACAAAAATGCCAGGGCCTGACAGCACCAAGCAATCGATTGGCAAGCTGCGTGGTTTCAACAATAGTCTCTGAATCCATGGCATATATCTCGGCGGCTGCAGGCCCAAATACGGCCATCACCCCGGCTTTGCGCAATTGTTGCAAATCAAGGTTCAGCGTGTTGGGATAGTTTTGCAGGTCTTTGGCGTTATCAAATTGGGTGGGATTCACAAAATTGAAATTATAACCCCGTCGCTGGTTTTCTGGGCAATATCCACCAGCGAAAGATGCCCGTCATGCAAGGCCCCCATGGTCGGAACAAATCCAAGGCGCAGGTTTTTATTGCGCTGTTGGCACATGAAGTCGCGTATGTCAGAGATTGCCTCAAAGATGTGCACAGGGATGCGCGTTCAATCGCAATCATCCTGTCTTATGACGGCACCAGACCCAATTCCCAAGCTGAATTTTTGATTGGACAGCCGATTTGGCCCACGTGAACCGACTATTAAAGACATTCCATTTAGAGCCCTAAGAGACATCTCAAATCATTAGTCAAACATGCTGAGTATTATTGAGATTTGGATTTTGCATACCGATATCGCACCACAGTTTTTTACACCCAAACCGGTTTTGGATCAAATCTTGATGATATCGTCACGCTGGCCAATGACCCCGTCTTGAGAAACACGACACAAAAGTCCTCGCAAACGCAAAGGACGATTTTGAGCCGCGTTCACCCAATCATATGCCGGCTTGCCATAACGGGCCTTCCATTTCACACAGGCGGTATTAAAGACCCCGGACACCTGCAACACCGCTGTACCCACCCGTAGCAAAGTACCCGCCGGCATATTCTGCTCAGAGCAATCGAGATCTGAAATGATCGTATCGCCCGGATGCAGCATGGTATGTTTGTCGACCACAACGGCCTCATAGACCCGCGTGGCCAGAATTGAAATCTGGATCGACGCGTCTGGCGATCCGTCCGGCAATTTCATCCAAGGGGCTTTTAGCCAACGCTCACCGACAATGCCAACATCACGTCTCACTGTGATCTGGTCGGGAAAAGTTCTCTGACCGTAGTCAGGTCGGAAACACAATATATCAATCGCAGCCTTTGATTGCGGCGCGGCAAGAATATCCGGCACTGCCGCATCCAACGTCGCGCGATTAACAAAGCCCATCTAGGTCGCGGCCCAGTGCCGGTTTTGATCAATCTTGCTGCCAAAACGGCTTTTTAAAACGCCGCCTTTGGACGCCGTAGAACCTGTCCTAAGCCCGCCAAATACTTTGGATTTCTGTTGGTTCATCATGGCGTCTTCCTCAGTATGAACACCTTCTTCGCAAGAACCTTGGGGCGCTACCACACGAGCTGTTTACACCGAGACCATAGAAACCATTCCCGTTACTACGTTCCACACCGCCGTGCAATCGGGCAATCCAGCCGCCCTCTATTCAGCTGCGTTGAGGCAACCTCAGGCCACCCTTTCCTTTCAGTCAATCGAATGTCAAAAAGAACGCATGTCAAAGAAAACCCTAAATTCAGAAAATTTGACCGCCCTGGGCGCAGAACGCCTCGCAGAGCTGTTAATCGAAGTCAGCACCGGCAGCGCGGAAATCAAACGCCGTCTGCGGCTCGAAATCAGCCATAACCTCGGAAGTGCAGAGCTTGCACGCGAGGTGCGCAAACGCCTGACCACGCTGCGAAAGTCCAGAAGTTATGTGGGTTGGCGCCGGCGCAAGGCGCTGATCCGCGATCTCAACACCCAAGCAGAAATGATCCTTGAAAAAATTGCGTCAGATGACCCCACTGAGGCCTTTGAGCTGCTTTGGCAGTTTATTGATCTTGCCCCGTCGATCTATGAACGGGTAGATGACAGCCGGGGCGAGGTCGGGGATATCTTTCGCAGCGCGCTGTTACGGTTCCAAGACATTGCCCCACGCGCGGCGCTGAACACCCATACGCTGGCCACGCGCGTTTGGGAGGCCTGTCTTAACAATGACTACGGGCAATTCGACGGCCTCATCGGACTGCTGGCTGTTCCATTGGGTGACGAGGGCTTAGCCCAGCTTAAAACTTTGGTGCAGGGCCACCTTGACACCCCTGATGAAGCCGAAGCTGATGATCATGCGGCCCTGCTGTTTCTGCGCGATTTGCGTGGGACCAACGACGCCTGCCGCAGTGACCATAAGCGTCGTTTGGTAAAGCGATGCTTGCAAGAAATAGCGACGGCTCAGGGCGACACGGCTGGATATATCGCACAGTATTCAGACCGCGATCTGCGTGTCCCGGGCATTGCCGCTGAAGTGGCTCAATTAATGTTAAGCCAAGGAGATGCCAACGCGGCGCTGGATTTGCTTGCCGCCGCAGATCTCGATATCCAAGAACACCTGCATGAGGCGTGGGACACAGCCTATATCGATTGCTTGCTTGCACTGGGACGGCTCGATGAGGCTCAAGACCACCGCTGGGCCTGTTTTTGTGAAACACTCGATGTCACCCGGCTTAAAGAACATCTCAAACAGCTGCCAGATTTCGACGATATCGAGGCCGAGGATCAAGCCAAAGCGATTGCGATGCAGGCCTCTCGGCTTGAAACCGGTTTGACCTTCTTTCTGGAATGGCCGGACTTGGGGTGTGCCGCCGAACTGATAAAGGCCCGGACCGAGGAGTTGGATGGCGCCGCTTACCATATTTTAACCCCGTTGGCCGAGGCACTGCGGGAAAAACATCCTTTGGCAGCGGTTCTGCTCTGGCGCGCGATGATTGATTGTTCTCTGCAAGAAGGCCGCTCGACGCGTTATGCCTATGCAGCCGACCACTTGAAAGATTGCGCGACCGCAGACGGCGAAATTGACGACTATGGGCAAAATTTATCCCACCACAGTTATATGCAGATGCTGCGCGCAGGCCACGATCGCAAATCGTCATTTTGGAAGAAACTACACTGACCGCCCCCGGCTATAGCGTATGGCACCCGTAAGATCCGGGAAGACTGTCCCTGATTATATGACCGTTATTGACGTCGTCGTCATTGTCTGTCCACGTCTAGAAGACAGTGATTTCAGGCCAAGGGCGAAAACAAATACCTGATTTTCCTGCGGGCCCGGAATAAGCACGCGGTTTACCCACCCAAACAAACTTTGAACTGTGTAAATCTATTTGTGATTAAATCGGGGAAAATCGAACAGCTTCTCAAGCCTTGCTGATATTGCGTATGACCAGCTTGCGGGGCACCGGGCTCGTTTCAGCGATTGACCGCGCTAGATCTCGCAACATACCATAATGTCCAGAAACTTTGGGAGACAAAAAATGGCATATGCAATTTGTGCAGATACACCGGGCGGTGTCGAAGTTCTCGACTGGCGCGATATCCCAACGCCGAAACCCGGGACGGGGGAAGCTGTCGTTCACCAAACCAAGGTCGGCCTGAATTACATCGATGTCTATATGACCAGCGGGACATATCCGTTTCCTGAATCTGGACCACAGATTCCGGGCGGTGAGGCGGCCGGTATCGTGGCCGAGATCGGAGCGGGTGTGACCGAACTTTCAGTTGGAGACAGGGTCGCCTATACCACGCCAAACGGCGCCTACCGCGAAGAGCGGGTTATGCCAACAGACCGACTTGTCAAACTGCCCGATAATGTCTCTGACGAAGTGGCCGCCGCCTCCATGCTCAAGGGTATGACTGTGGAATATCTGCTCAACCGGTCTTTCAAGGTAAAAGCCGGCCAAAAGGTGTTGTTTCACGCAGCCGCGGGCGGTGTTGGCCTCATTGCTGGTCAATGGCTGCGCCATATCGGAGCAGAATCGATCGGGACGGTGGGCAGCGATGAAAAAATCGCTCAGGCCAAGGCCGCCGGCTATACCCACGTCATCAATTACAACAGCTCAGATTTTACCGAAGAGGTCCGCGCATTGACCGAAGGAAAAGGCGTCGCGGTCGCCTATGACAGCATTGGTCAAGACACCTACCCCCACACGCTAAGCTGTCTTGAGAAATTCGGGCTATTTGTCTCATTCGGTCAGTCTAGCGGCATGATCAAAAATATTACAATGACAGATTTGGCCAAAAACGGGTCTCTTTACGCCCAGCGCCCGACGCTCTTTAACTATATCGATACCCGGGAAAACCTGAACGAAGTCTCTAGTAACATGTTTCGTATGATTGCTGAGGGCCATGTCAAGGTTGATATCAACCAGCGCTATGCGTTGAAAGACGTCCCCAAGGCGTTTAAAGCCTTGATGGCACGCAAAACCACTGGTGCAACAGTTTTTGACACGGGAAGAGGATAATGGCGTCTGAAATCTGGAAGGGTCAGGCCTTTGCCGTCAGCCATTCGGACGGCACCGGCACAGTCGATGGCGGGTTTTCCGGTGGGCTCAGAGCATTTTTTGAGTATCGCAATCTCGGCATCGACACCGCAACCAATGGGGCCTACGCGGCAAATGTGATCCGCGCTGTTCCCGGCAAACATGCCGAGGGTGACTGGCATGTCCATGACCTTGACTTTCAGATGATCTATATCCTTCAGGGCTGGGTGATCTTCGAATATGAAGGCCAGGGTGAGGTGACGTTCCGATCCGGCTCTGCCGCGCTGCAGCCGCCCGGCATACGCCACCGCGAAATCCGTCATAGTGATGATCTCGAGTTGATTGAAATCACATCACCGGCAGAATTTACCACAAAGGTCGTCCCCGCCCCAAAAAACCCTTAACGCAGTTCGGGCATGTTCAGGCCCCCCCAAAAAAAGCTGGCGTCAGACGGGATTGAAATCGTCTAGTGCCCCCTTCGTCGCGGCAATAACAATGTCAGCTTCGGCCCTTGTCAGGCACATCGGTGGGGCGAGACCAATAATATCACCCTGCGGCATGGCGCGCGCGATCACATTGCGCTCAAGCATTCCCGCAACCACCGATGGGCCAGCTTTCACCGCCGGTTCAAAATTGGCACGTGTCTCGCGGTCTGCGGTTAATTCGACCGCGCATAGCATGCCCTCACCGCGTATGTCGCCCACATAGGGATGGGCACCCAGCGCCTCTTGCATGCCTGCCTTAAGATAAGCACCAACCGCGCCGGCATTGGCCACCAAATCCATCTCGTCGATCAACTTGAGATTGGCGACCCCCGCAGCAGTACAGACCGGATGCGCCGAATAGGTCCAACCGTGACCGATGGGACCAAATTCATCAGTGCCATTCTCAAGCACTTTCCAAACCTTGTCCGACACGATGGATCCCGACAACGGCGCATAAGCCGAAGTCAGGCCTTTGGCGATCGTAATAAAATCCGGCTCAATTGCGTAATGCCCCGATCCGAACATACTGCCCAGACGCCCGAACCCCGTCACTACCTCATCAGCAATCAGCAAAATATCATATTTGTGCAATACAGCCTGAATAGCCGCCCAATAGCCAACAGGCGGCGGCACCAGACCACCGGTTCCAAGCACAGGCTCGCCAATGAACGCAGCAACGGTCTCGGGACCTTGCGCCAGAATGGTTTTTTCCAGTTCTGCTGCACAGTAAGCGCTGAAGTCTTCCTCGCTCAGGCTGGCATCTTTACGGTGATAATAAAACGGTGCCTCGGTGTGGATCACCTGCGCAAGGGGCAGGTCAAATTTTTTATGAAACAACTCCAACCCAGTCAGCGAACCTGTCATTAACCCAGAGCCATGATACCCACGCCAGCGCGAGATGATCTTTTTCTTTTCTGGGCGTCCCAGAATGTTGTTATAGTACCAGATCATCTTGATATTGGTTTCATTGGCATCAGAACCAGACAGGCCAAAATAGACTTTAGACATGTTTTTCGGTGCGCGATCCAATATCATTTTGGCCAGCGTGATCGAAGCCTCGGTTCCGTGACCAACATAGGAGTGGTAATAGGCCAACTCCTTGGCCTGTGCCGCAATCGCCTCGGAAATCTCGGACCTGCCGTAACCGACATTGACACAATAAAGCCCGGCAAAGGCATCCAGAAAGCGACGGCCGTCACGGTCCTCAATATACACCCCGCTACCACCCGTCACAATCCGGTTGGGCATATCACCACGGGTAAATTCCGCCAGATGCGTCGAGGGATGGAAGAAATTCTCGCGATCCCACTGGTCCAAATGGTCGTTGTTCAGCATATCTACTCCAATCAAATTCATCTCGTATTCAAAAAAACTAAGCTTAAATTCGCGAACCCTATGGTCGGTTATTTTCAACGCGCGGTCTAGGGGGTGACCGCAGTTCTAAATCAGTAAAACTATCACGCGCCTCGCGGCGCGTTGGGTCGAGCGCCCAGCGAAACCACCCAGTGATATTCCCCGATTTCACCGGTGCGAAAGACGCCCTACTGCGCGCTTACGCTGTTAACCCCGCTAAACGACAATAAACAAGTGCCCCCAGATGTCGATTGGCAGACGCAACCAGTGGCATTATAAAGCCAGTTGCCTTACCCCAAGGCGGATGCACCTGCCCAAGCTCAGACACCGCGCGCAAGATCAGCAGTCAGCGTTGCGCATTGCCCGAACTATCCGCTTTAAACCCAAATTCTTCAAAGGTTGCAGGCTTGATCTGGATTGAGAAGCCGGGAGTTGTCGGCATTTGGTAGGCGCCATTTTCGACGATGCACGGATCTTCGAAATGCTCGTGAAGATGATCGACATATTCGATGCGCCGATCATCTTTTTCGCCAGATATTGCGATATAATCAATCATCGCCATGTGCTGAACATATTCGCACAGGCCAACACCCCCAGCATGCGGCCAAACCGGCAGGCCATATTTCGTCGCCATCAACATCACCGCCAGAACTTCATTGAACCCACCCATGCGACAACTGTCGATTTGAACGATATCAAGCGCGCCCTCTTTGATAAATTGTTTGAACATGACCCGGTTCTGACACACTTCGCCAGTCGCGACCTTAACCGGCGCAACTGCTTGGCGAATGGCCTTGTGCCCCATAATATCATCCGGGCTGGTGGGCTCTTCGACAAAGAACGGCCGCGCGAACTGTAAGGCTTTGACCCAATCAATCGCCTGACCGACCTCCCAGACTTGGTTGGCGTCGATCATAATGTGCATATCGTCACCAAGTTCTTCACGGGCAATCGTCAAACGGCGAATATCGTCGTCGAGATCACGGCCCACCTTAAATTTAACATGGCTAAATCCCGCCAACTTTGCCTCGCGACACAGCCGACGCAATTTATCGTCAGGATAGCCCAACCAACCGGCAGAAGTGGTATAACATGGATACCCTTGCGCCTTAAGTGTTGCGACCCGCCCGGCTTTGCCGGCTTGGGCGGCACGCAGGATACCAAGCGCATCATCGGGGGTCAGTGCGTCGGTCAAATAGCGAAAATCAATCAGTTTGACGATCTCTTCAGGCGACATATCCGCCACCAGTTGCCAGAGCGGTTTGCCGGCCTCTTTGGCCCATAGATCCCACACCGCATTGACCAACGCGCCCGTGGCAAGATGGATGACCCCTTTTTCGGGGCCCACCCAGCGCAATTGACTGTCGCCCGTAATGAGACGCCAAAACCGCCCCATATCTTCGCGAATCCAGTCCAGTTCGAGCCCAACAACCAAAGCTGATAAAGACTTGATTGCGGCGACGCAAATCTCGGTACCGCGCCCAAGCGTAAACGTCAGACCATGTCCTTCATAGGCACCATCGGTTTCGAGGATCACATAGGCCGCAGAGTAATCCGGATCAGGGTTCATCGCATCCGAACCATCCAGCATATCCGAGGTTGGAAACCGCAGGTCATGGGTTCGAATACCAGTGATACGGGTCATTCACTTGCTCCGACGTTCTGGCGCTGCTTGCCCAGCCCTTCAATTTCCAACTCAATGACGTCCCCGGGTTTCAAGTAGGTTTCCGGCTTTTGTCCCATGCCAACACCCGGCGGCGTGCCGGTTGAAATGACATCTCCAGGTTGTAACGACATGAACTGTGACAGATGCGAGACAATGGTTGCGACGTCGAAATGCATCGTTTTGGTCGAGCCGTCCTGATACCTGTGTCCATTCACCTCAAGATACATGGCCAGGTTTTGCGGATCGGGCACCTCGTCGCGGGTCACCATCCATGGCCCAATTGGTCCGAAGGTATCAGCAGATTTACCCTTAACCCATTGGCCGGAGCGATGCAGTTGAAAGTCGCGCTCGCTGAGGTCATTGATCACACAATAGCCAGCCACATGATCCAGCGCCTCAGATTCTGGGATGTATTTTGCCGCTTTGCCAATTACCACGCCCAGTTCGACCTCCCAATCGGTTTTTACCGAATGGCGTGGGATTTCAACGTCATCATTTGGGCCCATTATGGCCGATGTTGCTTTAAAAAAGATCACCGGTTCCTCTGGTAGGGCCATACCGCTTTCAGCGGCATGATCCGCATAATTCAAGCCGATGCACACAAATTTGCCAACATTGCCGACACAGGGTCCAAGTCGTGCAGATCCCTCGACCACGGGCAGACTGTTGACGTCAATATCACGCAACCGAGCTAAGCCGGCGTCTGACAACTCGGCGCCAGTAAGATCTTCAATATGACCAGACAGATCTCGGATCGTGCCATCAGCCGCCATCATACCGGGTTTTTCGATCCCTTGCGTGCCATAACGAAGTAATTTCATGTGTCTTTCCTTTAAAAGTGAATGAAGCCAGCGTATCTCACACCCGCTCCGTGCCATGGTTTTAGGTCATAGTCGGGGTTTCTGTGCGAGCGGCGTCGCCGGGGCTGCGCTGCTTTCATAAGCCGCCTCAACCAGTGCCATTGTATGCCATGCATCTTCAACCGAAGAGACCAGCACATCGTCCTGGCCTGTTACAAATCTTTGAATCTGAGCCATACGGTTGCCAAAGCTTTCGGTAAACCAAGACCCGCTCAAGCTAACGGTTTCCCATGCTTTATTTGTATTTATTTCCAGAATATCCGGCTCGCCTGCTGGATAATCAAGGTTCACCCCAAGATGCAGATAGGCAGCACCCTTTGTACCACAAATACGAAATTCGCAGGCCTGATATTTACGCCCGAAACTGTGATTATGATTGATGGATAACGCGCAGCGCACCCTTTCACCATAGTCCAAAATCGCGGCCGTACGGGTGTTTGAGGTCGCCCCACTTGGGTGGCCCAATGTTTTGGCATGCACACCGTCAGGATCGCCTAAAACCGAGCGGATGAAATCCATATAGTGAATCGAGTGCAACAATATTTCCACCCGTGGCAGTCCTTCAAGAAATTTCCAAAGCCGCCAGGGCGTATCCAGCGCCAGCCAGGCGTCAAAATCAACGATCTCCCCCAGCAGTCCACGATCAATGGCATCGCGCAGGGCCAGCATCATCGGCGCAAACCGAAGTTGAAAGTTCACTGCCGCCCTAAGCGACCGCTTGCGACAGATTTCCAGAATGTGCGTCGCGGCGGCCAGATCACTGCCCATAGGTTTCTGGATCAACACCCCGGCCCCCTCGGGCAGGATTGCCAGTATTTCGGTATGAGCATCGGGCGGCGTGGCCAGATCAAAGATGACGTCACCCTGCGCAGCGGCTTCTTGCGCTGTGGCATAGGCAACGAACCCGTGTTTTTTGGCCAAGGCCTGCGCCTTTTCCAGATCAGGGTCATAGATACCCTGGATAACAAAACCAGAGGCGGTATAGGCAGGGATATGGGCATCGGTCACGATTGACCCGGCCCCGAAAATTACGATGGGCAAAGGGTGGTCTGGCAGAGGCCAGCTTTGGCGGAGCTCAATCATGGTGGAACACCTCCTCCATTTCTGCCCACCATTCGCCCGCTCCACGAGGTTCGAGCGGTTGCTGGCAAGGCTTGCAGACATCCCACCAACGCTGTGTTTCGGGATCGGCAGCCATTTTGGCAGCATCTGCCGCGAAATCTGCCCCGTGATATTCAAAATAACTGAACAAAAGATTTTCCGGCTCACGCAGAAAAATCGAGTAATTGCGAATGTTGCATTCAGAAATCTTGGCAAGAACACCAGGCCAAGCATCGGCATGAAGACGTTTGTATTCATTTATTTTTTCAGCCCTTAGGGCAATCACACTTCCCATACGTTGCATCACAATCTCCTATTGTGCCCGTGCACTAAGGTCTTTCACACAGGCCGATGAAAGCGCCGCCATATCCCAATCTATTCCAATCCCGGGCTGTTGGCTGGCAAAAGCGCGGCCTTGCTCAATTTTCATGCCGCTGTTCGTCACACTCTCGAGCTGGGGAATATATTCCAACCAAGGCGCGTTGGGAATGGCGCAGACCAACGAGACATGTAATTCCATTAAGAAATGCGGGCACACAGAAATATTATGCGCCTCGGCCATATGGGCGACTTTGATCCACGGGGTAATGCCACCAATACGAGCCACATCAACCTGCACCACGCTGGTGCCACCACAGGCGAGGTAATCCTTGAACTGGCTTACCGAGTACATGCTTTCTCCCACCGCAACCGGTATGGACGTGCCCGCTGCAAGCAGCGCGTGTTGCGCCACATCATCTGCAGGCAGCGGTTCTTCAAACCAGGCGATATCAAACTCTTCCAGCATATGTGCACGGCGTTTCGCCTCAGCCAGATTAAACGATTGATTGGCGTCCACCATAATTTCATAGTTGGGCCCAACAGCATCGCGCACGGCTTTCAATCGCGCACGGTCTTCAGCCAGATGTGGCCGTCCGATTTTGACTTTCGAGCCGGAAAAACCCTTTGCCTGCGCCGCCAACGCATCGGCTACCAGATCAGCGGTATCAATATGCAGCCAACCACCCTCAGTGGTGTACATCGCAACTGAGCTTTTCGCCCCACCCAGCATTTTATACAGCGGTAACTTGGCCCGTTTGCACCGCAGATCCCACAGCGCAATATCAATCGCCGCCAGAGCCAAAGATGATATCGCACCCACCGCTGTGGCATGGATCGAAAACAGCAGATCCCGCCAGATGCGACCAATTTCCTCGGCGTCTTGGCCAATCAACTGACCAATCAGATCATCGCGCAGAAGGGCCATCACCGCACTGCCGCCCTGTCCGATCGTATAGCTATACCCAAGCCCCGTGACCCCGTCACTGTCCGTGATCTGGACAAAGGGCGTTTGTTGGCTGTCAAACGATTGAATCGCATCGGTGCGTCGAACCATGGGCTGCAAATCAACCATAAAAATATCGACAGATATAATACGTGCCATCTTCTTTACCTCAGAGTGTTTTGGGTTTTTGCATCAAACAGGTGGCACTGCGCCAAATCCAGATGAAATGTCAGTACTTCTCCATCTGCAACCGGGCGCGGTTTCAGCATCTTGGCCTGAACTTCCTGTCCTGCCAAATCAGTATACAGCAAAGTCTCGGTGCCCAGAGGTTCAGAGACGATCACTGCCATTTCAATGGCGGGCGAGGCTTCGTCCATATTCAACGCGTGCTCCTCAGGCATCATATTATCAGCCCGAAAACCAAAGATAATCTCTTGCCCTTCAGAAACCAAATCGATGAAATTTTGCGGCACAGGCACAGTAAAACCCTGCGCAAAGACCAGCACCCCCCCGGTAACGCGACCGGGCAGCAGATTCATGGGCGGCGAGCCGATGAAGGTGGCAACAAAGGTATTGACCGGGCGTTCAAACACCTCGTTTGGGGTGCCTTGCTGTTCGACATTTCCGTCACGCATGATCACAATACGGTCCGCCAGTGTCATCGCCTCGACCTGATCATGGGTCACATAAATAATTGTGGTCTGGATCTTCTGGTGCAATTTCTTAATCTCTACACGCATCTGAGCACGCAGTTTTGCATCAAGGTTTGACAGTGGCTCATCAAATAAAAATACATCCGGATGACGCACAATGGCACGCCCCATGGCGACGCGCTGGCGCTGGCCGCCAGACAATTCACTTGGCTTGCGATCTAGATAATCATTCAGCGACAGAATGCCGGCGGCCTCATTGACCGCACGGGAGATGTCAGCCGGGGGTTTGCCAGCAATTTGCAGTGAAAATCCCAAATTTTCGCGGACCGTCATATGAGGATAGAGCGCATAATTCTGGAAAACCATCGAGATGTTACGATCCCGGGGCGGCATGTCATTGACGATCTGGCCACCAATACTGATATCACCCGCCGAGATATCTTCCAGTCCGGCAATCATCCGTAGGGTTGTCGATTTTCCACATCCCGACGGCCCCACCAAAACCACAAATTCATTATGGGCGATATCGAGGTTAATCCCGTGCACGACCTCGAGTTTGCCGTAATTTTTTGTCACATTTTCAAGCAGCACTTGTGCCATAAATCAGCCTTTCACACCGCCGAAGGTTAACCCGGCAATCAGATGTTTTTGCACCAGGAACGTCAGGATCAGAGCCGGGATAATCATCAGTACCGCCAAGGCGCACATCCCTCCCCAGTTAATGGTAAATTCAGAGGTAAAATCGCGCAGACCCACCGGCATTGTTTTCGAAAACGTTGATCGCGTCAGCTGACTTGCCAATGCATATTCGTTCCAAGACGTCAAAAACGCAAAAATGCCAGCCGAGGCCACCCCCGATTTAGCCACTGGAAATTCTACCTTCCAAAAGGCCTGCCACCGGGTACATCCATCAATTTCAGCGGCTTCTGCCAGATCGGGCGGGACCTGCCGGAAAAATCCGTCAATCAGCCAAATGGTAAACGGCACATTCATCGCCACATAGACCATAATCAAACCAACATGGGTATCGATCAGCCCGGTCTTTGCCATAACGATAAACAACGGCAGCGACAGCGCCACACCGGGAACGGCGCGAGTCAGCAAAAGGCCAATGAAAATTGCTGATTTACCGCGAAACCGATAGCGGGCAAACGCATAACCACCCGCCATTCCGATCAAAATGGCGATCACAGTGCTGGTCACCGAAATAATAAGCGAATTGGTAAAATACTGCACCACAGGCACGCCACCTTCGCCCGCACCGCCGAACATGGCCCGGTAGTTATCAAGGTTCAGACCGCGTGGCACCCAAACCGGCGGCTTGGCCATAATGTCCACCGTTGGACGGAACGAATTGAGCACGATCCAAAGACCGGGAATACAGATGATCGACATCGCGATAAACAGTGTGATGTGGCGCAATCCTGCGCCGATGCGGGTTTTAAGACGATGTTGGTGATTGATATCCATTGCCCTCACCCCGCCATGCCAAGCTCGGCCCGGGCAGCGCTTAGCTTTTTAAAGAAGAAAATGGTGAAGAATATTGCCATAAAAATAGAGACGTAGCCCATCGCGTTTGCGTAACCCATTTTGGCATCCACATAGCCGGTGCGCCCGATTAAAGTCCACAACAGCTCAGTGCGTCGGGCCGGCCCTCCGTTGGTCATAATATTCACAATGTCATAGGCGCGCGCCACATCCAGACTTCGAATGGCCAGCGCGATGTAGATAAACGGCATTAAAAATGGCAGGGTGATATGGCGAAACGTCTGCCATGGCGTACATCCATCAACTTTGGCGGCTTCAAGAGGGTCTTTTGGGATGGCAAACAATCCGGCAAGGATCAAAATCGCAAATACGCTGGTCGAGGTCCAGACTTCGGCAAAAATTATCGAGAACATCGCCAGTTTCTGATCCACGAGCCAAGGGATCGCCGCCGTTGTCACACCAAGAGATTGCAGGGCATTATTCACCAAACCGACGTTGTCATTGAAAATAAACTTGAACTGAAAACCAACGAGAATGGGCGAGAACATCATTGGAAACATCATCACGGTACGCAGAGCACGCTGACCCCGGGTCACACGGCTGACCAGTAAAGCCAGACCAAGACCCAGCAGCATTTCCAAATTAAGCGCAATTGTCAAAAGCAAAACGGTACGCCCGAAGGCCGACCAGAAAACCCAACTTTTTGCGGCTTTTTCGTAATTATAGGTTCCGATCCACTTGTACAGGGTGTCCGGGCGGGTCAGCCGGTACGGGGTAAAACTGGAATAGAGTGACAATAGCAAGGGTATCAACACAACCGCCACAAGAATCAAAATGGCTGGTAGGATCAGAACAAACCATGTTGGCAGCTTTATTTTAAACATTGTGGCAATCTTAATATTTTCAAAACCGGGGACGATCCAACCCGACCGCCCCCAATTCAAACACGGTCAAAACTTAATAGACGCCATTTTCCTGCATCATTTCATCCACCGCATCAGCAGCATCTTGCAGGGCTTGGTCAACGGTTTTATCGCCAAGGATCGCCGCCTGAAGTTCCGGATAGATCAGGTTGCTTGCTTCGATCCAATAGGGGGTCTTCGGCACCGGAAATGCATGCGTGGCACCCTGTTTAAACACATTCAGCGCCGACGAACGAAACTCGTCGCCCTCTGCAGCTTTGACAACATGCTCCCAAACCGCGGTGCGCGTGGGCAATGACCCTCCGGCTGATTCTGCAATCTGACTGGCCTCATTGGTCAGGAAGGCCACAAGCGATGCAGCTGCCTCAGGGGTGGGGCATTTTTCGGTCACAGAAAACCCGTGGTGGCCGGACCAACCTGTGTGGATACCCGCGCTCCCCATCGGCTGTACAACAAGCCCGACGTCTCCTGCCGCTTTTGAACTTTCAGGGTCGTTGAAATAACCAGACCAACCCGGCCAGTCCAAATTCAAAGCAATTGTGCCAGAGGCAAAGCCAGCGCCCAATTCATCCCACAAATAAGACGTCGTTCCAGGAGGTACGGCACCCGCTTTGTACAGATCAACAAACCAACCCAAGGCCTCTTTACCGGCATCACTGTTAAATCCAGGGGTCCAGTCATCATTGAACATCCTGCCACCATTGGCCACAACCATTTCATAAAAACGACCCGACGCACCCTCGTCCTTACCGGCGTATTGCGTGCCATAGAAATTAGGGGGGTCCGCAAAGAAAATCGCCTGGTCTTTGAATTGATCTAAGGTCGCTGGCGGTGCCAGATCATACCCGAATTCGGTTTTGAATGCTGCTTTTCTTGCATCGTCTTCATACAGGGATTTCTGATAATAAAGCACAGAGACATCAAACTGGGCGCGAGGAAGCATCACCAGCTTGCCCGAAACCGTTGACGCAGAAATCATCGCCGGCACAAAACCTGCGACCTCATCGGCATCCATAAACGGGCTCAAATCCGCGTAAAGGCTCGGATATTGAGGCGCAAAAGACGAATGGTTCGATCCAACACACCAACCGGTGGTCCCGGCGGCCAGATCGGATTTAAACTCTTTGTCCAATTCAAAATGATTTTTCTTTGAAACAATCTTAACCGTCGCGCCGGTGCTGGCCTCCCATTGCCCGATACGGCCATAAAGACCTTCGTACTGTTGGCCACCAATCAATTTGGCCTCCACTGTTATCCCATCAAACTGGCCTGCTGCAGCGGGTAAAACAGCCCCCATAGCCAGACAGGTCGTCACCGCAAGAAGCGATTTAAGCGGATTTTTCATAATGGTTCTCCCTTTAAAAAAGCCAGATGTTCCAGCATTATTGTTTTACATGTAAACTTGACTTTCATATTCAGTCAATCTTTATTCGTATCACACCATAGGGAGACGAGTATGTTGTACGATACGCACCTACACCTGATTTATCCCGACAAATTGCGATACCCTTGGTTAGAGAGTTTCGAAGTTCTGAATAAACCCAGCATATTCGACAGCTATCTGACACGCGCCCGCCGCGTTGGGATTACCGCCTGCCTGCACATGGAAGTCGACGTCGCAGAAAATCAAATCAAAGAAGAAACGGCGCTTGTGGCCGACCTGATGGCGCGGCCTCAAAGCCCTATGCGCGGGGCAATTTCGGCATGCCGGCCCGAAGACCCAAACTTTCCCGAATTTCTAGATTGGGCGCGGACTGTTCCAACCATAAAAGGGTTTCGGCGCGTTTTGCATGTGATGCCGGACGAGTTGTCACAAACTGATACTTTTCGCAATAACATCAGCCGACTAACGGGAACAGGTCTCACATTTGATCTGTGCGTTCTACCGCATCAACTGGTCTGGGCCGGCCAATTGATTGACCACTGCCCTGACGTCACATTCATATTGAACCATTGCGGTGTACCTGATGTGAAAGGCGGCGAAATCGAGCCTTGGGGCGGCCGTCTTAGCGAGCTTGCCAAACGCCCCAATGTCTTTGCCAAAATCTCTGGACTGATTGCCTATGGCGACCCTGACAGCTGGAGTTTGGACGACCTGCGGCCATTCTTCGAGCACACCGTTTCGGCCTTTGGCCACAATAGACTTGTCTGGGGCAGTGATAGCCCAGTTTGCAATCTTGGTGGAGGGCTGGAAACTTGGGTTAGCGCGACCCATGCATTGACCGACACATGGCAAGCCGCAGACAAAGCTGCATTTTTGCACGATAATGCTGCAGAACTCTGGGGGTGATAACAACGCAGCTGCCAGAGTTAACTCTGCCGAAATTTCATGCTAGGGGCTTTGGCAGAAAAATAAAGGAGCTTCGCCTTGAAGTCCAAAACTGAAATCAATGTCGAGAAATACAATGCCCCGGCTTTGTCCAAAGGTCTCGATATACTTGAGCTTTTGGCGACAAAAAGCGAAGGCATGAAAAAATCCGAAATAGCCTCCGAATTAAAGCGATCCGTCAGTGAAATATTTCGCATGCTGGCAGTTTTGACCGATCGCGGTTATGTCGGCATTGACCCACTGAGTGAGAAATACACATTGACGCTCAAAATGTTTGAGCAGGCGCATAAAAACCCTCCGATTAAACGCCTGACCAATGTCGCGGCGCATCTAATGGCGGATTTGGCAGTACGGCTGAACCAGTCCGTGCATCTGGCTGTTCTGTATGGAAGCAATATCTTGGTAATCGCCCAAAACGACCCACCGGGTAACAATGTAACCAGTGTAAGGCTGGGCGCCCGGGTCCCGATTACCCTGACCGCATCAGGTGCAGCCTTGGTCAGCCATATGCCCAAACACCGGCGGGCTGAAATCTGTGCGGGGGTAGAGTTTGCAACCCGCGACCATAAAACAGTATTTGAGGAAAGCGTCGATCAGGTCATCTCAACCGGTGTCTGCGTCAGCCCATCCATGGTCATCGAAGGCGTCCAGAATATATCGGTGCCAATTTTTGATTATTCAGGCCTTGTTGTGGCGTCTTTAACAATTCCTTATATTCAGCGACTTATTTCTACAAACGATCCCGACCTTGATGAGGCCAAAACGGCCCTCGCCGAGACAGGCCAAAACATCTCGATCCAGTTGGGCGTAGGAGTGAGTACCCAGTAGAGGCTGAAACGGGCAAATCAAAACGCCCAAGCGTTACTGTAAAGCGCATTCCCTTCGGATAAGCGCAATGGACAAACATGCAAAATTTGGGTGCATCAAGACCGTTGCGCCCCCCAATATGCAAGAACCTCGTCTAGGAACATACAGCCGTAAGGTCTTGTCGCATCCGGGCGCCGTCTGCATCAAACAGTGGTGTCTCGATTAAACGCGCAGGGCACCGACTGCCGAGTATTTCGATCTCAACCACAAGACCCGGCTTGGACAGCCCCCGAGGGATCAACGCCAGAGCAATGGATTTCTGCGCATAATGCGAATAGCCGCCAGACGTACAAAAGCCCTGCACCTCGCCATGGATCCAGACCGGCTCATAGGCCGTGACATCCGCATCTTCCGCATCTACCTCAAAGGCGACAAGACAGCGCGCGGATCCTGCTGCGCGTTCTTTCTCGGCAGCAGCCCGGCCAATAAAATCAACGGGCTTGTCAAAATCGATAAACCTGTCAAGGCCGGTTTCACCTGCCGTATAGTCGGGCGAATACTCATTCATCCACGAACCAAAAAACTTATCCAACCGCAGACTCATCATCGCGCGCATACCAAAAGGTTGCATGCCATGTCGCTGGCCTGCGGTCCACAACACGTCGAACAGCCCGCGCTGATGCATTTTATCAGTGTAAATCTCAAACCCGAGATCCCCGGTATAGCTGACCCGCTGCACCAGACATGCATAGAGCCCAAGCGTCATTTCGCGGACATCAAGAAAGGACATATCTAAGAGCGGGGTTCGGCAAACATCGCTCAAAACCTCAAAGGCTTTTGGCCCGGCAATCTGAAAACCTGTACGTTGGTCCGACAAATTTTCAAGCGTGACACCCGGATCAAGGTGCTGGCGAAACCACCGTTCGTGAAAGGCCTGCGCGCCATAAGACGCTGTCAATTGAAACGAATTCTGCGACAGGCAGGACACCGTGAAGTCACCAATCAAGCGTCCTTGTTGCGACAACATCGGCGTTAGAGACAGACGCCCCGGCCGGGCAACACGCCCAGCCATGATCCGGTCAATCCAAGCCCGCGCACCGGGCCCTGTGACGCTGTATTTGCCAAAGTTCTGCACCTCATTGATGCCAACAGCGTTGCGCACGGCCATAACTTCCCGGCGGGTTGCTTCCCAGGCATTTGATCGCCGGAACGATGGTGTCTCAAAGCGCGGTTCATCCGATTGGGTAAAATAATTCGGCACTTCCAATCCGAATTGCTGGCCCCAAACCGCGCCCATCTTATTCCATTCATCATACATCGCCGTGGTCTTGAACGGCCGCGCCGCCGGCAGTTCCTCGTTCGGATAAGCGACCGAAAAGCGGTTTTGATAATTCTCAATCACCTTTGGCAAGGTATAGCCGGGCGTAATCCATGAGCCGAAGCGCGCAACATCCATAGCGAACACATCCCGCTCCGGCGCGCCGTCAATCATCCATTGTGCCAATGTCAGCCCAACGCCGCCCCCCTGACTGAAGCCGGCCATCACACCACACGCCGACCAATAGTTGCGCAGCCCCGGCACCGGCCCAACCAGCGGGTTACCATCAGGGGCAAAAGTAAAGGGGCCATGGATCACTGATTTGACCCCCGCGGTCTGCAATACCGGAAAGCGCTTGTAGGCAAATTCAACCGACGCGGTGATCTTATCTAGATTATCTGGTAATAATTCATGCCCAAAATCCCAAGGGGTGCCATCGACAGCCCAAGCTTTACAGGCCTGTTCATAAAAGCCGATACAAAGCCCCCGTCCCTCTTGACGCAGATAACTTTCGCCACCGGGATCCATGACATGGGGGTGCTCTGAGGCCGCCTCAAAGATCATCGGAATATCGTCAGTTACAATATATTGATGCTCCATCGGATGCAGCGGCAGATACACGCCTGCCATTGCCGCAACCTCGCGCGCCCAAAGACCCGCTGCATTGACCAGATGCTCGGCGATCATCGTGCCCTGATCGGTCACCACTTGCCACTGCCCCTCAGGGGTTTGGCGTGTCTCGGTAACCTGAGTGTGCAAGATAATCTCGGCGCCCTGCATCCGTGCCGCTTTGGCATAGGCATGGGTTGTCCCCGACGGATCAAGATGTCCGTCTAGCGGATCATACAGCCCACCCAAAACACCCGCAACATTGGTGGCTGGTGCAATTTTTTTAATCTCATCGGGATCGATGATCTCAGTATGCAATCCCATATAGCGGTGCTTGGCACGTTCCGCCTTTAACATATCCATCCGTTCAGGCGTATCCGCAAGCGTCACGCCACCCACGTGATGAAGTCCACAAGACAGGCCCGTCAGCGCCTCAAGTTCTTTATAAAGCCCGATTGTATACCCTTGCAGGGCCGCCATGTTGGTGTCCCCATTCAGGGTATGAAATCCACCCGCCGCGTGCCAGGTCGATCCGGATGTTAATTCCGAGCGCTCGATCAAGACCACATCCGACCAACCGAGTTTTGTCAGGTGATAAAGCACAGAAGCACCAACAACACCGCCTCCAATCACACAGACCCGAGCATGAGATTTCATCCGTTGATCTCCTTATAACCAGCACATTCCGAGGTGTTATTTTCTGGCGCTATGCCAATTTAAATTTGGAACCGTGAAACGCGCAATAACGATTTTACAACGCCAGAGTGCAATCAAAGAAACCGTTTAGCAAGCTGCTAGATCGGGGCTGGCATCACAGAGCGCTCCGACAGCTTTAGCAAGTACCTTTGAGACCAAGGGCTGTCGCTGCCCAAGACAATCTAAAACCCAATTAACAGTCCCGTCGAAATGCAAAATTGGCTGACCCATGCCGTGGCAGATCCCACCTTTCATCTTGGCACTAGAGTTATGTAAAAGTGGATAAAATTACGCGACCAACGGTTAAGTCAAACCACTATACACCAATCTGACCAAGTCGATTTAGATTCCAAATAACCTGTGGTTTGGGGCAGGTATGTTGGAACAGTTTTAGGATCAGATTGATTGTGCGGGGTAATGGGTTGGCAAACCCTATCCACTGATCTATCACTTAATCAGTGATGTTTTGGGTGTGTGGAGCGGCCACGCCTTTCGGGTAATGGCCACTGACAAGCCTACAATATTGCGGGCAGTCATATTGCGAATATTTGGACCGCTGCTCTCAGCACCGGTCTGCAAGTTGACCAGTCCGCCATAGCCTTATCGGGGTGTTATAAAGTCTAATGCGATGCTCAATTTTAACATTCTGAATTTCAATTTGGCGGAGACGCAATGACACTGACGCTCTCACTTAACACCAACCCTTTGGTCAACCGCTTCGCCGAACCTGACGATCTGATCGACACGGTGGCGCGCGACATTCGCATCCGTGATCTGCAACTCACCCATGAATTTATTAACCCCAGTTGGCCTGCTCCAGTCATTGTGCGTATGACCAAGGCCATGCGGGCCGCGATGCTGCGCACAGGTGTGCGTGTCACCAGTGGGATGACCGGTCCCTATGGGCGGCTCAACCATTTCGGCCACCCGGACCAAGATGTCCGGCACTATTACGTAGAATGGTTCAAAACATTTGCGCAGATAACCGCCGAACTTGGAGGCACGTCCATCGGCACACAATTTGCAATTTTCACCTATCAAGATTTTGACGATGCGCAGCGGCGCACGGACCTAATACAGATCGCCATTGACTGCTGGGCCGAGGTTGCAGAACATGCCAAAAAAGTAGGACTAAGCTATGTCTTTTGGGAGCCAATGAGCATCGGCCGCGAGTTTGGTGAGACCATCGAGAGCAGTCTTGCTCTTCAACACAGAATTAACGCTGCAGGCCTGGCGGTTCCGATGTGGATGATGGCAGATATTGACCATGGCGATGTCACCAGTCCAAATCCGCAGGATTATGACCCCTATGCTTGGGCCCGCGCGGTTCCAAAGATCAGCCCGATCATCCACATAAAGCAAAGCTTGATGGACAAGGGCGGGCACAGACCCTTTACCGCCACATTCAATGCCAAAGGGCGAATTCAGCCCGAACCCTTATTGGCGGCTTTGGCCGAAGGGGGGGCTGTGGACAATGAGATTTGTTTGGAACTCTCTTTCAAGGAACGGGAACCGAACGACCGTGAAGTCATCCCTCAAATCGCCGAAAGCGTGGCTTTTTGGGCACCATACATCAACAGCGGCGCTGAGGATTTAAACATCTAAGCACCGTGGCCTATGACGCATAAACGAGGTAGACCCATGACCCACCCGTCTTTTTGGATTGGCACCAGTTGGAAAATGCACAAGACCCTTGCCGAGGCGCTGGTCTTTGCACGCGCCCTCGCTGCTGCTGATACAGATCGTGATCCGCGCATCCAGCGATTTGTCATCCCCTCATTTACCGCAGTGCGGGAGGTCAGCACGGCACTGACGGGCAGTTCGGTCAAGGTTGGCGCTCAAAACATGCATTGGGCGGATGAAGGTGCTTGGACGGGTGAAATTTCAGCCCCCATGCTGGTGGATTGTGGCATTGATCTGGTAGAGTTGGGCCATTCCGAGCGGCGCGCCCATTTCGGCGAGACCGACGAAACCGTGGGACGAAAGGTGGAGGCCGCAGTGCGACACGGGATGACCCCATTGGTCTGCATTGGCGAGACGCTGGACGAACGCGAGGCAGGCCGGGCAAAAGACGTACTAACCAAACAGGTTCGCGGTGCCTTGGGCCTGTTGTCCGAAACGCAAAAAAACGCACCAATCCTGCTAGCCTATGAACCGGTTTGGGCGATAGGAGAGCATGGCATTCCAGCAACAGCCGATTATGCCAATGCCCGCCAGGCTGAAATTGGCGCGGTGGCCCATGACGTTCTGGGACAGCGGGTGCCGTGCCTATATGGTGGGTCGGTCAATCCGGAAAATTGCGAAGAACTGATTGGCTGTCCACATATTGACGGGCTATTCATTGGGCGTTCTGCCTGGAAGATCGAAGGCTATCTCGATATTCTGGCGAAATGTGCGGCACATATTAGAAAAGTGGGAGAACATTCATGAAAATCGCAGTGGCAGGAGACAGCGCCGGTGAGGGTCTGGCAAAAGTTCTGGCAGACCATCTGACAGGCAGTCACGAGGTGACGGAGATGTCGCGCTCCGACACAGGTCCGGACGCGTTTTACGCCAATCTATCGGACCGGGTGGCGTCAGCCGTGATCGCAGGGCAGTTTGATCGCGCCATTCTGGTCTGTGGCACGGGGATTGGCGTTGCCCTTTGTGCCAACAAAGTCCCCGGTATCCGCGCGGCACAGTGCCATGACACATATTCTGCCGGTAAGGCTGCAACCTCGAACAACGCACAGATCATCACCATGGGCGCCCGGGTGATTGGACCTGAGTTGGCCAAAGATATTGCCGATACCTTTCTGTCGAATACCTTTGACCCCAAGGGACGATCCGCCGGTAATGTCGAGGCGATTGACAGGGTGGATACCAAATATAATAAAAGCTGACCAGACGGCGTGAGCGTCGTGGTCTAGCAAGCCTGATATTATAGACGCCAGAATATGCGTGCGCGCGTTTGAGGCGTTGGGATAGCGATACAGGCTGTGAGAGGCATGGAAAAGTGCAACCCTTCACTTGGGGGCGAGAGGTAGGAAGCCAATTAGCCCGCCTCGGACTTGTCATAAATATCGCGGGCGGCATCGATCCAGGGCAGGTTTTTCAACGCCCAATAACCAAGAGCACTCACTGGCTCCCGAAACGACTGACCCATTTCGGTCAGGTTGTATTCGACCGTCGGTGGAATCGTTGGATGGTGGGTCCGATTCACCAACCCATCCCTTTCTAACTTTTTCAGAGTTAGGCTCAGCATGCGTTGCGAAATGCCCAAGTTGCGCTTGAGTTTATTGAAGCGCAGCGTCCCGTATCGGGCCAACGAGATGACAACAAGAACACTCCACTTGTCGCCGACACGGGACAAGACTTCATGGATACGTTTGCAATCTGGGCATTGGTCGTTGTCCGTCATCGTGGTTCCCTTTTTGTAACTGGGTCTCAGAAATGTGCCTTCTTGAGGCAAAGCAAGGTTTTGATTAGATCGTCGGTATCAAATGAATACCGATCTGCCAGAATTCGAGCAAGGGAAACCGCAATATGAACAGCAAGACACTGAACGACCATCTGAATTGGCGCTATGCGACCAAGAAAATGGACCCTGCCAAATTCGTACCGCAAGACAAGGTCGATGCCATCATTGAAGCCGTGCGCATGGCCCCGACATCTAGTGGTACACAGCCGTTTGAACTGCTCGTTGTGACCAACCCCGACCTGCGCGGCCAGATTGCCAAGGCCGCAAATGGCCAAGCTCAGATCACCGATGGCTCACACCTCCTGATTTTTGCAGCTTGGGACAATTACACGGCCGAACGGATTGATGAGGTTGTCGAGCTGAACGTTGCGGCGCGGGGAGATCTGCCCCTAATCCACGGCTATTACGACACACTCAAAGCCAACTATGTACCCCGCGATACCGAGGTGAACTATGCCCATGCCGCGCGCCAAGTCTATATTGCACTGGGCATCGCCTTGGTTGCGGCCGCCGAGCAGGAAGTCGACAGCACGCCGATGGAAGGCTTTGATCCAGCCGCCGTGGACAAGATCCTTGGTCTTCGGGAAAGCGGCCTGCGGTCGGTGATTCTGATGCCGTTGGGCTATCGGGACGCGGCCGGAGACTGGCTTTTGCCAATGGGCAAGGTTCGCAAGTCGCGAGATGCGATCGTTACCCAAATCAGCTGAGGTATGGACATGCGATTCATAAAAAAGCTGTTGGGTGCAGCCCCGACACCCACCGATGACGGCGCGTTCAAACCCTCGCCTCTGGCGCTGAAGCTGGCAACATCTACAACAACCGACTACGATGGTGGCGCCTATGCCGAACCCTATTCACACGGCAACAAGCGCGTGTTGATGGTCTGCACCGAAGAGCGCAACATGACCATGGCCAACGGCACAAAGTTCTCAACCGGCAACCATCCAGTTGAGATGGGGCTGCCGATGTTGCACTTGATTTCAGCAGGGTTCAAGATTGATATCGTCACCCCTACAGGAGCGCCCGCAGTCATCGAAGAATGGGCGATGCCGCGTGATGACTCGAATGTCATAAAGCTTTTCCGTGACTATGCCGGTGCCTTCGCAAACCCCGGCAGTCTTGAGAATTTTGTCGCCAATTCAATGATCGATGATGCCAGCTATGTCGCAATATTCCTGCCCGGAGGCCATGGGGCCATGCTCGGGTTGCCAAACAACGACGACCTCGGCGCGCTCTTGCGATGGGCGCATCGGCGCGGTCTCTTCACTTTGGCACTTTGTCATGGTCCGGCGGCATTGCTTGCGGCTGATGATCAAAACCCTTTTATTTACAAGGGCTACAAGATCGCGGCTTTCCCTGACGCTGTTGATAAACAAACCCCAACCATCGGATACATGCCCGGCCACATGCCCTGGAAATTCGGTGAAAAGTTAGAGGCTTTGGGTGTGACTACCATCAACACCAAGGCAGACAACACCTGCCACAGCGACCGCAGACTCATTTCTGGCGCGAGCCCAAAGGCGGCAAATGACTTTGGAAGGTTAGCAGCGGAAACATTACTCAAGACCGTACGCTGAATCGAAACATTTTGCAGGCGCATGGCACGTATTCATGCGCCTTGCAGCATTTGGCACTGCGAGCTCAGACTCGTCGGTCACTGCAGTTTGTTAGAAGGTTCCTTTAGGCCCTTTTCCCCTTCATCCCGCACTAGCTAAAAGCAGATCAGCCTTTGAGAACGGCGCACGTTCGTCAATGTCATCTGGCATGTCGAGCCTCAAAAGCGATGCTATATGCCTTGCATTACAGCGGATGGCTTTCCATGCCACCAGCATTTGTACCTCGGCCCAAAATCAAAGCGCTTTCAGCCCGCGGGGAGTGCAACTTTCGTCTCGGCATCAAACAGATGCACACGGTCAATCATCGGGCTTAACTTAAGCT
>ENA-ORDA01000135-ORDA01000135.1-marine-metagenome-genome-assembly--contig:-NODE-135-length-72997-cov-5.336081_pt1 | contig 72997 bp, 57 predicted proteins | sample MGYA00237778_ERZ508506 | MGnify/ENA primary metagenome ERZ508506 (study PRJEB26177, sample SAMN06267891) | marine metagenome | isolation source: Monterey Bay, California, USA | place: Pacific...
AAAATCTCTGAATAATCAATTCGAAATATCTTTCAATGCGTCTTTCGATAGGCTACCCATGCAAACGCCGCCGCTCGAGAGGGTTTCGTGTGGACTGTCAGAAATTTCTTTTCATATGAGTTGTAAATCAATTTGGGTATTATTGGGATAGCATTTTGCCAACTTTCTCGATTTTTCGAATTATTCTATCGAGGTTATCGATAGATTTCTGCTTCATCATTGAAACATCCATTCCAACTAATCTGTGACCCAACGGTAATCTTCCACCCAGGAGATTAAGCAGTAACATTTGTTCTCGTGCCTCCATTCCTTTGAGGGCTTTCTCAACAGTATTTGGTGTACAGTTACCTTTTTTCAAATTCTTGAGCAGAGAATTAGGAACAGAAAGTCTCTCAAAACCTCCCTTCTTCAATAACCAATCTTCACCTCTACGCATATGCTGGGTCGTCATAGCAGACCAAAGCGCAGTGGATAGTCTATCGGTTCTAGCAACTCTTTCGACAAGCCCAGTCGCTCTGAATCTCTCCAAAATACGTCCAACTCTTGCTTTAGGGCCATCCAATTCTTTGGCAGCTTCATCGATTGAAATCGGAGGTCCAGAATTTAGCAGCATTTCAAAAATACGAACAGAAAGAGAATCTGAAGCGATTTCTTTTCCTGGCCTTTCACCTAGTAATCCCATATCCGCCATGAATCTTGAAAGTTCACTTTCTCCATCTTCAAGCGGGCCCCATTCTTTGATTCTGATTAGCGCACTAGGTTTACCATCAGGTGGTAATTCAATAGCCATAGCGACTTTCTTACCTCGGTTCCAAACCTCATCTATCATCTCAAGCCTCTGTGAATGAATTAGATTTGCTCTAACCTTCATGCTGGCAATTGCCTTGGTAATTGAACCTCCAACCAAGTAATATTTCTTCCAACCTTTACCGGATGATGTCGATACTAAACCTGCAGATACAAGTCTTGAGAAGTGATGGTGTATTGCCGCAGTCGTCAATCCCAAATCGTTTGCGAGATCTCTAGTTTCATAACCTCTACTAGCATCAAGAAACAGATGTTCAGACAGAATCCTATGAATCGGAGAATAGGTGCCATCATCAGCGGCATTCTCACCTCTGCGCCTATGGAGGCACAATGTATCGATAATCCACGAGATTAGGTTATCACGGTTTTTCTTACTAGCGGGTAAGGGGATTTCATCCACACGTAAGTCGAACATACAACTTACCGAATGACGATAGGTCTTGAACAATCCGCAACAAACGTTACTTGAGAGACGATTACTGAATCAGCGCCTTTCATCGGACCAGTCGTAATCAAGAGGTCTCGAAGAGTTCCATTCTTCTGAATTAATCAAGTGAGGTGCCATCTCTATGCGGTCTTCTCTCATTATTCCACGGCGGCGCAGAACTTTGACAGCTGAGTGAACAGTTGCTCTTGAGCGACCGATTCTTCTGGCTAGAGATGCCTGTGAGCGAGGAATTCCATTGACTTTAATGTCATCAATTATTGTTCTCTGAACAAGTGACAACCCAATTGGCATTTTTCTTGCTGCTTCATTCTCTCCTACATTCATTCCACGAAGGACTTCGACTTGTGAAGGGGCGCCTGCGAAGTAGCAAGTTCGGCCATTAACTGAGATTATTGTAATCGATTTCCTACTTGTTAGGACATCGAGATGGTGTCTGAGGGTTCCGTTTGCTGCAGACAGGTTAGATTGTAATTCACGATAACAAAGACCAGGGCTCTTCTCTAGAGTCCTGATTATCCTTCGTCTAAGAGGATGTTCGTAATCACTAATCCTTGATTTCACTCCACCTCTTGTAAATGCAAGAGAGGAAAGGCCTGAGCCTAGGCCTACTAAACCACCAGTAGCTCCAGCGATCCCAGCAGCAAGCCAAGGGCGCTGAGAAATCCACTGTCTCAGTAGTGCCATAGATAATATTCAGCGCTACTCACATGTAATGGATTCGGTTGATTGAATCATTCACTTTGTCTTCATTGAACCATTACGAATCTTCAGGTGAGCAACCAAAGGAGAGAGCAATCTTCCGCATGTTACTCCGTGTTCTGAAAGAATGTATTCGACTCTAATTGGAGGGCCATCGTCGACTTGTCGTATTAGTAACTCTTCTTCAACCAAGAACCTCAATTTGTCGGAAAGTGTGCGGCTGGAAATACCTGAAAGGAGTTTTTTGAGTTGATTGAACCTTCTCGGTCCGGCTATGTACAAGGTAGAGAGGATCTCGATAGTCCATCTACTTCCAAAGACGTGTAATGCTTCAACAGCAGCTTCAACCTCCCATTCTGTATTCCATGGACCTGAAGATGAATGCTTTGCTAAGACTTTTCGAATATGTGTTCCATTAGAAATTGTATCCTCTATGTGGGATTCAACATCCTCAAGAATCGCACTAGGAAGAGTTAGTGGAGGTTCGGGCATACACTCGGTAAGAGGTGTCCGAAATAAAACATAGTGTAACAGAAACACCATCAAGAGTTCTGATAGGTAGGTTTTCTTCCTTCTATTAGAGCGCTCAATCCTTCTAGAGCATCGTCGGTAGAAAATATAGTTTCCAGATTCCCTAACTCTTGTCCCAGACCGTCTGAAAGGTTGGTGTTGCCTGCTGCATTGATCAAATCATTTGCCAGTGATAGAGCGATTGGAGCAGTCCGAGATAGAGACTTCATCTGACGGGAGACTGCTTTGTCTTCCGAATCAAAACCTTCAGGACAATTCCCTGCAAGAACGGTTGCAATATTCTCATCGCTGTAGAATGAATTTGCAAATTGTACAACTTTAGAATCAGGATTTGCAGGTTTTCCAGTATACTTGTTTTCTGGCTTACCATTTGAATCTAGAGTACGGATAGTAGATTCTACTTCTGAGATGTCTACCAGATTAGTAACTAGTCCAAGGTCCGCTGCAGTCTTTGAATCCATGAAGTTTCCAGCTAAAACAGCCCATCTAGCCGCAGGAATACCTGAGATCCTAGCAGGGCGTTGAGTCCCCCCTAGTCCAGGGAATATTCCAATACTAGTCTCAGGGAATCTAAATTGAGTCTTGCGAGTACCTATTCTATAATCGCAAGATAGAGCCAGTTCTAGACCGCCACCAAGTGCAAGGCCGGTTGTAAGGGCGATCGTTGTCTTCGAGGAAGATTCTAACTTGTCTTGGACAACGTGTCCATTAGCAGTAAAGTCGTAGATATCAGAAAATGAGTCTGCACGAATTTTATCGACGAAGAATTTCACATCAGCACCAGCTACGAATGCTTTGCCTGCTCCATCGAGGACAATTGTTCTAACCGAGTCATCAGAGTTTGCTTTGTCTAGTGCCAATCCCAATTGATTAACTACAGTTTCATTCAGGGCATTCATTGCTTCTGGTCGATTGATAGTGACAGTTGCAATTCCGTTTTCTACAGCCAAATCTACGTAACTGAAATCGAATGAATCATTCCTTTTCCAAACTTCAGGAACAGAGAAGTTAGCTAATTCACAATAGTCTTCAGCCATTGATTTCGCTTCATCGATTCCCAAACGGTTTGCTAATTCGAAAGGCCCACGGGCCCAACGAAGTCCAACTTTTGCTCCACGATCTACGTCTTCAAGTGAACAAATCTCTTCGTCGACAATTTGACCTGCAACTGCAAATACTTGGCCCAACAGTCTGATGCGGATAATCTCTGCAGCCTCTTCACTACAATCAACATCCTCGCCAATTTCCCATTGGTCTCCAGCAGCAACCATCTCTCGCAAGTTTTCCGCACCCACATACCTAGGAGTTTCAAGTTGTTCCGCAAGATAGTCTGTAGAGTGCAGTGCGATTGGAGGACCTGTAAGGTTCATCAATGCGAAAGGACCCATGCCTATTCTGAATGCTTTCATAGCGACTGCATCGATTGCTGCAGCACTAGCAATTCCTTCTTGCAGTAGTAGACATGCCTCGTTTAACCAAGGTACGAAAAATCGGTTTACAACGAACCCTGGACGGTCCTTACAGAGTATAACGACCTTTCCAAGGCCACGGCAATACTGTACGGTTCTTGCTATAGTTTCTGCAGATGTGTCTTCTCCAGGAATAACTTCTACCAATCGGTTTTTTGCAGGGTGGTAAAAGAAATGCAGACCAACAAACCGATCAGGTCTGCCAGATGCGGCTGATAAGTCATTTACGGAAAGTGAAGATGTATTAGATGCTAGAATTGTTTTATCTCCGCATACTTCATTCAATGCATTGAAAACAGCAGTCTTGATATCGAAGTCTTCGAAAACTGCTTCAATTACTAGGTCGGTATCAGGGGATGTGTTCTCAGTACCGATTACTCCAGTTATTCTTCCCTGAATATCTGCAACTTGTTGCGGCGAGAAAATCCTTCTCTCAACAGCCTCAGAAAGGAAATCAGCAATAATTGACTGGCCACGTTCAACCCATTGTGCTTCACGGTCTACCATTTGAACATCAAATTCTTCTTGAGCGGTTTTCTGGGCAATACCTGAACCCATGTTGCCGGCGCCGATGATTGCTACACTCTGTACTGGCTGCATGAACACCGCCACCTCAATCACCTCAATGAATTAAACGGCGAGTCGTACAATAATCAGAACAACGAATTGTATGCTTCTTGGAGTCTTTCAGTCCATTTCTCAACTGAGAAATCAGCCGCTCTTGCCCTTACTTCATCGCTCTCATCACTCAATTCTAAGATTGCTGTACGCCACATTTGGATGTCATCATGAGGCAATATGTGATGCTCCAATGGAATTTCATTGTGTGCTGGTGCGTCAGCAACTAGTGCTACTGTTCCGGCTGCATATGCTTCTAGGGGTGGTAGCCCAAACCCTTCAGCAATAGAAGGGAAAAGCAATGCATCTGCATGTTGTAATGCTGCAATCATTTCATCTTGTTCTAATCTACCAACCCAATTCAGATTGCAATCCAAATCATCTGCTAGATTACACAATTTCTTCTTTGAATCAGGTGATGATTCAGCCCCAATCTTGTGGAGAGTTACATTTATTCCTCCACAAACTTCGATTGCAAATTCAACTCTTTTACGAGGCTCTTCGCTTCCAATGATAATTAGATTAATTCCATCTTTAAACCAACTTGGTCGAACTGTATCCACAGCATATTGTTCAATTTCGATAGCATGAGGTATCCATGCTGTAGCAATACCTGGGAATCGCATTTCACATTCTTGCTTAGTATCTTTTGAAACACACACCAATAAATCTGCTCTTGCAATGCCTTGTTTGATTTTATTTAGGTCTCTTTTCCTAATCATAGAAGGTTTGTGATCTCCGATTTCCACACCCTCTCTTTGTGAAGGAAATAAGTGGAATAGGTCATGCACAGTTACGATAGATTTCCCATTCTGAGGAACAAGACCTGCTTGTTCTTGGTCCGTAATATGGACTATGTCGTGTGCTTCTGCCCATTGAGCAACCTTTTTGGGAGCGCTTTTCCATCTTCGCCACAACCTTTTGATTGGGTTTTTACTCAAATCATACTCATGGACACTTCCGAGTTGATAACCTTCAACAGAACCAGATTTCAACCTTTCAAGTAGTGCGGAATGAGTACTTCCTAAACCAGAGTATGGAGACATAGCTCCTCCTCTCGCCAGCATTACTCTTCGCAAAATTAACCCTCATTGAATTATCTTCAGATGCTTAACAGATTCCGCAATTCCCAAATCTTCTGGGAAGTACATTGTCGCTTCAGGAATCGGAATTGGTACAATTTCCCTTCCAACTAATGCCACTCTACTAGGTGGCGAGTCATCTAGCAACTTTCTATCAGTTAGAGGTGCAAGTGCGTTCGAGAAGTCAAGAATGTCTTCGTGGAATGGCATGTTCTCAGCAGTGAGGTTTTCGCGAGAATTACCAACGTGAACATATCCCTTACATTCTATCCAATCAGGGTCTGCTCTATTATCCAGTGCAGCATATTGAGGAATATGTTCTGGCTTCATGTTACGCCCTTTAATCAGAGTATGACGGCAGACAATTCTTGTGTCTAGGCTTGGTAACAAGTCGATAGTTTCGTCGAACTTCTCCCATGCAGCAGCGTTCCATTTAGGACGGCATATCTCATCGAAAACTTCCTTGTTCGGAGCATCGACTGATACATACAATTGTGTTGGAAGAGTATCCAACTTCTCCAGAACTTTTGGCAAAGTACCGTTAGTAACTAACATTGTAGTCATACCATGTGAATGACATAGTTCGATATATTCTGATAATCTAGTGTAAAGCGTAGGCTCGCCATTTAGAGAAATCGCAACATGTTTTGGATTCTGCGCATCCAAAAACTTCTCTTTAGGGACTTTAGGATTCCCTCCAAATCCAGAAAGGAGCCTTCGTTGTGCCTTAACTGATTCATACAACATCTCGAGTGGGTCTTGGTCTGTTAACTCTAAAGTGTCCATGTGAGGCTCTCTCCAGCAATATGAGCATGCCAGGTTACATTGGTCAACAACCGGTGACATTTGCATGCAGTTGTGGCTTGCAATGCCGTAAAAACGACCTTTGTAGCACTGTCGATCTCTCAACAATGACTCCTTTGTCCAGTGGCAAATCTTGACACCACCGTGTTCACCCACAATGTGGTAACGTTGCTTTTGCAACTTCGCTTTTAGGAGTGGGTCCATGCCTATCTGAGTAGTGTTGCCGATTTCAACCCCACGCTTCATGTGGTGGCATCTTTCGCCTCTTTACACAATAAAGTGAGCCTCACCTTGAGAGGCTTGGCAGGAAAGCGTTAGCAGCCTTCTCACAAGCGTTTGCAACATCATCCATCCTTTGCAGAACACGATACATGTGCATTGCAGCAAGCGCATCATCGTCACCAGTAGAGAATACATGTGCAGCAGCCTTAGCTTCTATTTCATCAGCAGCATGCTCTTTCAGGTTGACCTCCTTGATCAACCCTGCAACTTTCTCCTTTGCAATCTTGGTTTCCCCTCCAATGGATAAGTCACGCATTGCTTGAACTGTTTCTTTGTAGACCGATACAGTTTCAGCAACAGACTCTGCCATTTCCTTCAGCATCTTTCTAGCCTTTTTGTCATTATACAATTCTCTGAAACTCAATTGTTCAGCCACATTCTGGGCGTAGTCTGCAATTCTGTCTTGGCGAGTTAACATGTGCAAGAAATCATCCATTGATACGATCAATCTAATGTCGGTCTCAGCCATTCTCGCTCTGAGTTCTGCTTTGATATTGTCAGCATCCAATTCAGCATCGATTGTTGCCTTGATTTCTTTGCTCGCATCTTTTCCTTCAGCAGCCTTGTTAACTGCTTCAAGCATGTGTCCTACGGTTATTTCAACAGCTTCAGCGTGGTCATGGAATAATTCGAAAGGAGTTTGTGCCTTAGGTGGGTTGACTTGGACTGAGATTTCACCACTACTTGCCTCTGATAGAGCATCTTCTACGTAAATCTCCCCATCTCTTGTCTTCCACATCACATAACCAACTGTCATGAATGCAATTGGAAGTAGAATGATCATCTTTAGATTATCTCCGCCGGATATCACATAGATTGCTGCGGCTCCGAAAGCTGCAACTGGCACACTGGCAACCCATGATGCTGCAATCTTTCCAAACACTCGGAAATCAACTGCTTTAGCGCCACCAGCAAGTCCAACTCCTACAACTGCACCAACCAGTGTGTGAGTTGTCGAAACAGGTACTGCTAGGAACGGCATTGAGAATATCATAATTGTTGTCGCTGCACCGAATTCTGCTGCAAATCCTCTTGTTGGAGTGATTTCAGTAATTTTCTTACCGATAGTTTCCATAACTCTCCATCCCCAGGTCATTACACCAATTGCAATTCCTGCTGATCCAAGTAAGACTAACCATAACGGGATTGGAGCTTTCTCCATTAACATCCCAGTGTCATTGGATAGTACTTGCCAAACAGCAGCCATAGGTCCGATTGCATTAGAACGGTCATTTGCACCGTGTGCGAATGCAACATAGGCAGCAGTAATAATTTGTAACCAGACGAAGATTCTCTCAACGCCCTTGAAACCTCTACTCTCTTCATTGATGTCTATCCTCCTCAGAATTAAGTAAAGACCGAACGATGCAATAGCCCCAATTATTGCAGCCAAAAGAAGCGAATTCGCAGGGAACCATGCGGTGTCTACGAATGGGTTCCAACTACCGGCTGGACCATCGTCTCCTGGCTTGTAAGGCAGCCAGTCTCCTTTATTTTCGATCCATCCATTCGATTGGGCTTTTGAAAAGAAGCCTTTCAGTGCTTTGAATTGCAGAGCAAGACCCAGGACAAAGAATGTTGGGAATGCTAGAATTGGCGCTAACCATAAAGAACGCTGTTCTGGATTTTCTGCATCCAAAATCGTTTTCTTAATTATCCAATAAGAGAAGAATGCTACGAGACCCCCCATCAAAGGACTTGCAACCCAACTCATCACCACTTTCTGAACAACTCCCCAGTTGATGTAAGATGTGTTGTGATCAACCTCAAGAACAAGCCCTACCCCAATTATTCCACCGATGATAGAGTGTGTTGTTGAAACTGGGAGACCAAACCTTGTAGCTATTGTTAACCAAGTTGCAGCAGCCATCATTGCGGCAATGAAACCAAATGCAATATCTTGAGAGATTTCAGGAGTTACTGTCGAGAAATCTACTTCTAAAATCCCTTTCCTAACAGTGTCAGTTACTGCATCTCCTGCGAAAAAAGCTCCACAGAATTCGAAGATAGCAGCAATAATTACTGCTTGCTTCAATGTCAGTGCACGAGAACCAACAGAGGTTCCCATAGCATTAGCAACATCATTTGCACCGATGTTCCATGCCATGTAAGCACAGACAATCAAAGCAAGCCCAATTACAACCATTGTGATAGGTTCCATCAATAGTTTCTGTACAAAGACAGTATATCACTTGGAACCCACGTAATCTATATAGAGGTAAATATACGGCAAAATGAGAATTATGTCATTTGGCCCAGGCGATATTGATGTTCGGAAAGTGCAACTTACTGGTGGTTCAACTTACACTCTGAGTTTACCCAAGCCTTGGGTGGATGAAATGTCTCTCAGTCCGCGTGATGGAATAAGGGTAGACTGGCGGCCCAGCGGTGCGCTTCGCTTAACTCCAATCGACTTACTTGACAACCAAGAAAAGCGTGTATATCTCGATGCAGGAAAGTTACCTGAGGATTCATTACACGACCATTTAATGGGCGTCTATTTATCAGGCGCAGATCGAATAAAAATTAGGTTTCCTGTAGGCGAAGAGCGTACTTTCCGTAAAGAAATACGCCGTTTCCTGAGGAATACCAGAGGTTTTGAAATAATGGATGAATCAGAATCTGGTTTAGAACTAATTTGTCTGATAAGTGCGGCAGAAATGCCCCTTAGTGCTAGCATCAACAGAATGTATCTGCAGCTATCGTCTCTGGTTAGAGACATAATTTCTGTCTTGGAAGGAGATGATATCGAACTTCTAAGCGATGCCGAGGAACGAGAATCAGAAGTAGATGCTCTACTGTATTTAGTGGAAAGACAAGTTTGTGTCGCACTCGACTCACACTTAGTCGCAACTTCTCTAAAAATTGGGCGTAATCAAGCGGTTGAACATTCGAATTTAGCCCAATCGTTGGAGCGTATGATGGATCATGCATTGCAAATGGCAGTATTGACAAGGCTAACGCCTAAGACTGGAATGAAATCTAGTGAACCACCAATAAACCAAATCATAATCTGGCAAAAAGCAATCAAGCAACTTATGATCAATATTCGAACACGAGATTCCCATGAAATTGAAGAGTCGAGGGTGTCTCTCAAACAGGCGCAAAATGAAATATCCAAATACGAAGAAACACTTCTGGAAAACAGAAAACTATCGGGAGAAGAATTATTTTTCTTCAGAATATCTGAATCAGTACGCCGATTATGTGCTTATGCCAGGGACTTCGGCGAGGTACTACTTAATCTGAAAATGTACGATGAAATGGTTATTTCTAACCGCTCAGAATAAGTGTTTATTATAACACTTAGTTTGCTAAATAAACCCAAAGACCATTATAGGACCGGTTCCAAAAGTAAACTGGGGAAACAACATGGACCGCGAACTAGATACTTGGGTTGACGAAGTGATGGACAAACAGCAATACCGTAACGGGATTTTTTCCAGCAATGGAATCCTTAAATGGTTTAGAAAACTTACTTTCGGCTCCCAATAACTGATTTTTGGCGTCTCATTTAGACGGGAAAACCAAACACTATTTGATATACGATAACTTGATGCTATGTTATGGTGTCATCATGTTAGATGTGAGTGGACTAACTAAATCGTTCGGTACAGGTTCTAACAAACTGCAAGTTCTCAAAGGCATAGAGATGAACCTCAAAAAAGGGGAACTAGTTGCTTTGATGGGGCCATCAGGATGTGGCAAATCTACTCTTTTGAATATCATAGGGGGGCTACTTCCTGCGGATTCTGGAGATATCGCCTTGAAAGATCGTAACTACGGTTTGAAGAACCCTTCAGCGGTTGTAGACGTTCGACGAACTCTCGTAGGATGGATATTCCAAGACTTCCATCTTTTAGATCATCTCTCTGCTCTTGATAATGTAGCAATGGCACTTGAAATATCAGGTGTTCAATCTAAAGAAGCCCTCAAAAGAGCCGAGGATGCACTCACCAAGGTTAATCTAAGCGACAGAATGCATCATATTCCAAATCAATTGTCTGGAGGTCAACAGCAAAGGGTTGCAATTGCACGTGCAATAGCGGGCAATCGACCATTGCTTCTAGCCGATGAGCCTACTGGCAACCTGGACATTGCATCAGGTGCAGAAGTTCTTCAACTGTTCAAGGATTTGTGTCATGATGAAGAAAATCCAATTTCGATACTAATGGTCACTCACGACCCCGACTTGGCTAGTAAAGCCGACAGAATGTTGTTGATGCGTGATGGATTAGTTGCTGCAAGCGACATACGTTCCGCTTGGGGACTTGATGAGGAAGGTGAAGAAGAATGAGTAAAACTTCAGCTACGTTGAATTATTTTCGACATGAATTACCTCGTAAAATCCGTGATGCTCCAGATAATTTGCGTCTTGCTACAATTGGCGCATGGAGGGGAAGAGAGCGTGGAATGGCTGTTTTCGCAGGTGTATTTCTTGCAAGTCTGGTAATAACAACAGTTCTGTCCTATGGTGTCGGGCTTTCACAAGTATTTTTCGAAGAATCACTTGAGAACAATATCTTTGATGCTAAAGTTGAGTTCAACAAACCTCCAGCAGAGGGAACAGATGGTTGGACTAACAATACTACTACCTTAATCGAAGTCTGTGATGAATTCACTGATATGGAAGAATTTTCAGATTGTACGGTTGTATATGGCAAAAAAGGAATCCATGGCCAATTTACCTTTGGTAATGAGGATGTTTGGATGGCGCTTCCGCTAGGTGTGAAAGATATCAATTCGTCAGACCAATTAAGAAATTGGGAGACTAAAGATATCTGGGATTATGAATACAATAACGGTCCACCGATTTCCGATGAAAGAGCGATTAGTTTCCTTGGCCCTGGTGCATTTGACGGAGTTCTTGCAGATAGGCTATCTGAGAACATAATCTATGAGAGAGGAAGCTGGGCTTCTCCAGAAGATGTTGAGACAAAGCGCGGTGTTTACATTCCATCAGACGTGGCAAGTAAAGCGGGCGCTGAAGCGGGAGATTCCCTGGAAAGGTTAGAATTTGCGTACACAGTAGAATCAGCCCTTGATATTGATTCTGAAGACTGTGAAGGGGAGATATACAACTCCAGAGAAGTCGAACACTGTCAAGTAATTATGGTAGTTGAAAACTTGACAATTCTTGGGATTTATGATCCATGGCCTCAAGGTAACCCTACATTAGCCGCTAATCCAATATATGCTACTTGGAGTGTACTGAATGAAACCCAAAGAACTACTCTAGTGGATTATGACCACTTTTATTTCGGGCTAACTTTAGAGCGTTCTTTGCTGCCAACAACCTCTACAGCAGATGCTTCTGATTGGTTGGAAGATTTGAGTATGAAAGTCCAAGATAAAGAATTTGCAGATGGAGAAGTTGAAATTTATTACGTCGACATTGTAGGAGGAACAATCGATTTCTTGGAAATATTCCTTGGATTGATTCAGGCATTCGATTATGTAATCATGGTACCTATCGTGGTGCTATCGCTTTCTGTACTGATCTATGGACTGATTTTGTCACTAGAACAACGAAGACGTGAAATTTCTATTCATCGCGTAATCGGTGCCACAGCCAAAGATTTGAGGGGCATGGTTCTTCTTGAATTGGCCGTAGTCTCATTCGTAGCATGGGTAGCAGGCTATCTTCTTGCTATGGCGGCAGTACCAGTCGTACTGGCTAGTGTTGGCTTCATGAAATTCGAAGCATTAGGTTTCAATGTAGACCCTGCTTTGAGTTTCGGCGCGACACTGTTCACAGCAATCACCACACTTGGTCTTGCTCTCTTGTTCGGTAGGGCTCGTACTCGTGACTTTATGGAATTAGAAATCGATGAGGGAGTTAGCCGTGTTCAAAAGGTAGCTAAGCCAAAGGTGTGGCTACACTGGACATTATTCTTGGTAGGTTCACTTGGAGCAATCGATACTTATCTTGAGATGAACGGTAGCGAAGACGGAATTCTAACAAACTGGTTTGTTGAAGGTTTAATCAATGTGTTTGGACCGTTCATGCTATGGATTGGTGGAGCGCTATTACTTGGTAAAATTGGGGCAGCAGGGCCTAGAATAATGCAGTTCTTCTTTAGTAGAACTCCTCTACTTTCCGACGTTAAGAGAGGATTGAAGGGTAGTGGTTCTACTGAATCTGTTAACCGATTGGCAGTAATCATGCTTCTCACGCTATCTATTGTTACACTGGCTGCAGTTCAGGGTTACACTGGAACGCAAGTGGACGAGGTAACTGCAGATTTGCAGGTGGGTAGTGATTTACAAGTTGTGACAAATCAAAACTATTCTGCAACTGAAATCGAATCTATGATTCAAGAAATTAGTGATAATGAAGTTACAGCGTTAGCAGTGACAGTTCCTACAATTTCATTGATACCTAGTGGGGGAGAAGCCCTCACTGCATATGTACTACTGGATGAAGGAGAAGATGTACTGAGATGGTTCCCTCAAGCAATACCGGGAGATGATACTTCAGCAGCATTAGATGCTTACAGGGAAGGCGGTTTCTCAGCAGGAGAAGACGCTGCATATGCAATGGATCTGTGGGGCTCTGGAAGAAAAGGTGGAGACGATTATGGAGACATCTTGTTGTCTGAGAGTAGTAGCAATACAGAGGATGTAGAATTCATTTGGGAAGATAAATCGTATAATTGGACAACTCAATCAGTAGATGTAGCGGAATACAATACAACACTCAGATACATCGGAGTACACGAATTCGTACCTGGTGTTCCAGAGGATTTGATGTCTACTAGCGTTGTAATCGGGGAATCTGGATACAGAGAACTTGTCGGCGACAACAGAGTTGACAACTTGTTCTCAAATAACTGGATTGTCAAAGTAGACGGTGTCGAAGGAGAAGATCTAACCGCTTTGAAGAATAACATCGAAGCCGATGAAAGGTTCAACAGTTCAATTGATTGGGAGACAGCTCATGATGCTGTTGAGCGTAATGGTGGACTAATCTTTGGTACACCTGGATTACTTTCGCTGCAATTCATTGTAGCAAGCGTTGCTGCTGTAGCATCAGCTTTCGTATTCCTGTCTCTAGTTCTAAATCAAAGACAGAAGGAATTAGCAGTCTTACAAGCAATTGGAGCAAGCCCTAACCAAATCATCAGACTAGTATTGTTCGAGATTCTTTCAATTGTCATTGTATCGATGGCACTAGGTATCCTACTTGGAATGGGACTTGCATTATCATTCAATGGCCTGTTTAACGTGTTCGGATTTATCTTCCAAATATTAGGTTCTGATACGACTTCTGCGATAGATCGGCAATTGGTTTGGCCATGGTTCGAATTAGCATTGGTCGCTCTGGCAGTGTTTGCAGCAGTAGTTACCGCGCTATTAGTGACTACGAGGAAGGCGTTGAAGTCAGACCTTGCTAGCGTACTGAAGGGGGAGTGAAGATGTCTGATAAACCAACAATTCTGGAAGCAGATTCATTGTACCATGTCTACGAATCTAAGGCTGAAGACGGTAACGTTGTAGCACTTAGAGGATTGCATGTAAACGTCAAAGAAGGCGAAGCGGTAGCGGTAGTAGGACCTTCAGGTTCTGGGAAATCCACTCTACTGAAATGCCTTGGTGGATTGATGAAGCCAAGTGCAGGTAAAGTCGAATTAGATGGCAAAAATATGACCCGGTTGACTGGTAAGGAGCTAGTTCAACTCCGACAGGATACGGTATCGTTTATTTTCCAAGAAGGAAACCTATTGCCGCATTTGTCAGCATTAGACAATGTAGCGCAACCTCTTCGCCATCAGAAAGTTTCACCTAAAGAAGCGAAAAGAAGAGCATTAGAATTGATGACAGATCTTGGAATAGAACATCGTGCGAAAGGATTGCCATCAATGCTTTCAGGCGGAGAACAGCAACGAGTTGCTATCGCTCGAGCATTGATTACTAATCCACGTTTGATTCTAGCAGATGAGCCAACAGGTGCACTAGATCCAATTACAAGCCGTGAAGTTCTGAAATTGTTCAAGGATTTACACGACAATCAAAATGTTGCGTTCTTACTGGTTACTCACTCAAAAGAAGTTGCAGCGTTTGCAGATAGGTCTTTGGAATTGAGAGATGGAAGGTTCGTAGCCGAACACGGTACGGACTTGGATATCGAGAACCTATCTGAAGGTAGGGAATTGATTGTTGACGAAATGGGAACCGTGACTTTACCTCCTGATATCTTGACACAGATGGGAGGCCCAGGTCGCTATTCAGTCGGAGAATTAGAAAGTGGAAAACTATCTCTTGTTGGAGAAAGGATTTCCTCTGTAGGCGAACTTGTTCTAGCGTCATCTTGTCCAGCATGTAATCATGATTACGCTGACACTGACGACCAATTATGTCCATCTTGTGGTTCAAGTAGGCCTATGGTGGAGGCTTAATTTTGAGTTTCTTTAGAGTATCTGGAATCCTAGAAACTATTTCGACCATTTCTTTGTTTTTCATCGCTATGCCGTTGAAATACATTGGCGGGAATGAAATTTTGGTGAAAATAATCGGCCCCATTCATGGTGGATTATTCATTCTATACATTGTTCTAGTTTGGTGGGAACAGCGTCAGGGTCGAATGGATATGAATACTGCAATCAAGGGAATGATTGCAGCAATTCCACCAGGTGGGCCAATTTGGTTTGAAAGAAAACTTGCCCGTAAAGAGGCCGAATCTTCGATTTGAATCCGTTCAATATAGGCGGTAAAACAAACTAATGGGTCCCCTTATCGGGAGTTATGTCCAATGTATGGGTCGTAGACTCAAATTGCTTCATTCATGTTGGTTCAATGGCTCCAGACAACTTTCTGAAAGACCTTTCAGGTATATTGGAATCAGGGGACTCGGCTCTCTATGTTACTCCAGGGGTGCATGACGAAGTCAGAACAGTACGTTTCCAAAGATGGGCTGGTCAACCGAACCTATTGGAAAAGTTCAGGGATATTTTGATCACAGTAACTATTGATGAAGCAGAGGTAAGGGCTCTTGCTCAGCATATTGGTGAGAAAGCATCACCTCAAGATGTGGATTTATCATTAATGATTCTAGGCTCAAAATTAGCGCATGAAGGCAAGAAAGTTACTCTTGTATCTGATGATTATAAGATGACTACAACTGGCGAAAAAGCAAATTTAAATTTCGAAACATGCCCGCCATCTACCTTTTTACAACGGTTGGCGGACTTAGGTAACAGTGGTCAAAGGTCAAGATTGCGTAGTCTATCTCGAAGGGTAAGAGCCGCTGAAATGCGTTACGCTATCAGTAGGGCAGGGCAATATGACATTCAAGCAAAACTCACTTGGATGGTAGACTCATTACTTTCATCTCGTGTTGCTCTTTCAGAAGACGCGGAGGATGTAACATCTTCAGATGAAAGTAAATTGATTTCAGCTCTTAACCGTTCAATAAGAGGAGAGAAAGTCAAGAACTCAATGCTCAATAAATTAGGGTCATTACCCGATATCTGCGCTCCAGTGATTCGATTAGACGAACACCTTTCTTCAATGACTTCGGGGGGGACTTCAGATGATATTAATCAGGCATATGATTCATCAGTTGAACTACTAAGTGAGATTTTAGAGATTACAGGAAATGGTCTGGCTCCACTAGGAGAAGAGATGGCAGAACTTGCACACAGAGCAATGGCAGGTCATCTATATCGTATGGAATCTGCATTAGGAATGCTTTCGAAGATGTCTGGTAATTTGCGTGTATCGCGTTTGCACTTATCGCGCGCATTATACAATGCAACACTCGTAGATGATATGGGTGCTGAAATGAGGGCTATGCATCAATTGGGGTTACTAGCAATCGCAGCAAGTAATTGGCACCGTGCAGCAATGCTTTTCGAAACTGCAGATAGGCAAAGTCAGGTCATTGGAGTTAATCGCCTTGGACACTTAGTCCTAGCAGGAATATCTCGGCACCTATGTGGTGATGAAGATCTTGCTAAATCCCATTTAGATGCTGCAAATGATATTGTAAGTGAAGACCAAGTAGAAGCGATTTCAGTTCTCACAACTATTGGAAACTCACTCTTAGCAATTGATTGCCCAGGATTAGCAATCGAGATACTTGACGAAGCAATGGAGTGCGCTATTGAATCAGGTCAACAAGATAAGTTGGATATGCTTGCAGAGACATTGTTACTTGCAAATACTGCATTGAACGATAATGATATTTCACAATATGAGGGCCTCAGACAACTACTCGATGGTCTAAATCATATCTCAAAAGAAGCATCTGAAGAATTCGCATCTAAGATTTCAGATATCGATAAACGTGCTTCTGAATTATCAAAACCTCTTGATGAGACTTGGAATGAATGGCAGGATGCATCAAGGCTGATTCCATCAGGTTCACCTCTGATTGTATTGCGAGTGGATGCAGATGAAGCAGGCCGCAACCTGATAATTTCTCATCACTCTGAAATTGGGGCAATAGGGTTATGGCTTCCAGAAGGTGGCGTTATTGCAGCTCCTGGTAACTCAATTATGGTCCATGACAGTCGAATAAAGGTCGCTCCACCAACAGATGAGTTACGAGAAACTCACAATATTAGAGGGGTAGTGGCTGTAGAAGACTCATCAGCGCTTACATTCACTGCGAATACCGAAGATATAATGGAATAATCATTCGAGGCCTTGTGTTTGACTATCTATCTGGAATGAAGTTGGACATGTTCGTAAACCGAATACCTTGTAGAAAGGGCACCATCCAAATACGGATGTTGTAACACTCCAGGCGCCGAACACTAGGAATATAATCTCCCAACTGGCGTTTGCAAGGTAATCGAAGAACACTAAACCTAATCCGGCAAATAATCTCACGACCCTATCAAAAAAACCTATATTCATTCTAACTACCTTTGCTATGATTAAAATTCATAATCTTCGCTTATGAAGGGTTGTTATTCTCTTTAGGCGTATGCTCTGAATTGAATCAGAACATGATTATAAATATCAATTGATAAATTTCAATGCATGAAAAAATCATATTTGTTGGTAGGTGGCAGTAGTGATATGGCAATTGTAACTGCTAAAAGACTTCTCAGTGAAGGAAACAGTGTTACAATACTGGCCAGAGATATCTCCAGAGTTGAAGAAATAGCATCGATGGGCGCAAGTGTCGTCCAAGGGGATGCTTTAGATCAAGAATCAGTATTATCTGCATTAGATGAGGCATCAACAAATGGTGATGGTCAGGTTTCTGGAGTTGCTCATTTCGTAGGTTCAATTGTAATTAGGCCCCCGCATGCGCTGAAGATTGATGCATTTGAGGAAGTGATCAGAACCAATCTTACTAGCGCTTTCTTGACATTGTCATTGGCGGGCAAGAATATGTTGAAATCAGGAGGGGGAAGAATGGTCTTCACATCCAGTGTTGCTGGAAGCCTTGGTTTAGTGAACCATGAGGCGATTTCAGCAGCAAAGGGTGGAATTGAATCAATGGTCCGCTCTGCTGCAGCGACATATGCAAAGAGAGGAATAAGGGTGAATGCAGTCGCTCCAGGTCTGACAGACACCAGGCTAGCATCGACCATTTTACGTTCTGATGCCATGAGGGAAGCCTCTGCACAAAAGATACCTTTGAATCGAATCAATGAAGCAGAAGAGATAGCATCTAGTATCCACTGGTTACTTACAGGAGCACCTGATAATTTCACTGGACAAGTGATGCATCTTGATGGTGGAATGTCGCAGGTATTGGCTTGAGGTGATGATGTGACTTGGCATATTGCAATGAAGGAAAGCAAACTGAAACCAGGCAAGAAGAAAATGCGCACAGTTGCGAAAAAAATGGTCCTTATCGGTCAAACCGAAGACGGTTATTTCGCTACGGAAGCTTTGTGCCGGCACATGAGATGGCCACTAGCATATGGCGGGAAAGTGAAGGACGGATGCATACGCTGTCCTTTGCATCAGACAACTCACCAAATCGATGATGGTGAACTCGTTGAATGGTCCCCGTTTCCTCTATTCCCTCCGTACGGGAAATTGGTAGGAAAAATGAGCAAACAGAAAAACCTCAAAGTGTATCCTACCAGAGTTAAAGACGGAAATATCGAAATCAATATTCAGTAGAACGGTTTAGTAAATCAGTTAACATTAGTGGCATAGAATCTTTTCTAGCAACTTAAAACGTGTGAACCATTATCCGTTTATGTTAAACATAAAACGGCACTGGAAAAAACATGCCAGTAATAGATGCATACAACAAAGCCTGGGAAAATGGAGATGTCGAGACACTTGAGAAACTCATCCACGATGACTGTGTGTTCAATCCACACGTTGGTGGCATAACCATGGGTAAGTCCGACATTTTGGGATTTGCAGGTAGTGGGAACGCACCGAAATCAGAAAACAACCGAATTCTGTTTGAGAATGATGAAGTTGGAGTTGCTCATTCAATTGTTCACTTCGCAAACGGTTCAGACTCTGAAGCAGTCATGTCGTTCATGAGATTCAAAGATGGACAAATTGTCTCTATGGAAACCGGCGCTACTCCAATTTCCCCGGATTACAAGTTAATCGGAAACTGACATCTGATCAAGTTTGAGCATGGGATTATTCATGCAGAATACATCGGAATCGGAATGGTGTACTAAGTGACATTTGACTCAAAGTACGAACCCTTTTTCCAACCACCTGGCTGGATTGTAGGGCCTGTATGGGCTGTACTTTACACTTGTATTGCAATTAGTTTCTTTATGGTTTTAAGCAGAAGAACTGAAATAAATTATTCTAATATTGCAATCGCATTATTCCTTACACAACTTGCAGTGAATCTAGCTTGGCCTTCCGTCTTCAACGATTCTAAGTATTTCCAGTCGTTGTTGATGATAGGTGTAATGATTGTATTTTCAACAATCTATGCCTACCTGATATACGAAACAGAGCCAAATGCGTCTTACCTAATTTGGCCATACATAGCATGGGTTACCTTTGCAGGAATAATCAATGCCGCCTACTATCTGGAAGCAAGTTGATTAAGAATCCATTTTCACAATGCATTTGCCCTTTGCCCTACCTGAGAATGATTTGTTGAATGCACCAACCCATCCCTTATCTTGGTCTTCAGAATTGAATTCCCATACATTATCCAATACAGCCTTAATTGTACTATCTTTGAGATGATTTGCAAGTTCCGTGAGGTCTTTTTTACTAGGTGAAAGGAAGAGGTAGGTCCAATCGGCATTGGCGGCTTTAGCAGCTTTGAACTCCTTGCGCTTCTCTCTTCTCTTCAAAAACAACTTGAGGATCCAAGCAGTTCCTCCGACCCTTCTAATTTCATCTAAAGTGGGTGCTCCTGCAATAGAAACAATTCGTCCACCTTCTTTGATGATATTGGCCATCTCAAGACTTTCTACAGTTGTATCAAAACAAACATCGAATTTCTTACTGTTATCATTACCATATTCTGTGACAAAGTTTTCTGATTTGTAATCTAGGACTTCATCTGCACCAAGACTCTTACACAAATCCATCTTTTCGCCTTTCGAGGCAGTAGTAACTACACGTCCTGCTTTGAAGACATGCTTTGCTAATTGAATAGCCATTGTACCAACTCCACCTGCTCCTCCAGAGATGAAGATTGAATCTCCTTCTTTCAGTCCAGATTCTTTCAGTACCTGGAGTGCAGTCATTCCAGCAAGTGGAATAGATGCGGCTTCCTCGAAACTAATATTGTCTGGCTTAGTGACAACATCAGATGTATTTGCAACACAAAACTCGGCCATTGCACCTCTGAACCACGGTGTCTTCTTGCCATCACTTACATCACCCCATACGCGAGAAAATACAGGTTGTCCTACCGAAAACACTCCTTTACTATCGGCCTTTTCAACAACTCCTGCAACATCATAACAGATTACATGAGGGAATTTAGCAACAGGCCAAACCAATTTCAAATCTCCAGCTAGGAGTAATTTGTCTACTGGATTAACCGAAGATGCGTGAACCTTGATTATTATATTTTTAGAAGCGTCAAATCCATGTGGATAAGGCACCTCAGTTTTCTTCAGCATTTTCGAATTGCCATATTTCGTAAATGCAATCGCTTTCATAGTCCTTTGGTCAGAGTTGTTCTTCATTGTGCTGGCGTAAAACCATCCCTACATAAGGCGGTGAGTGTCACAAGTGGATTCTTGTAACAATGTTGTAACCTGTGCCTTGATAACATAATGGTACTACGGTAAATTATGGCATCTATACAAGCTGAACGCATAGGCTCTATGTGTGATTCAGCAAGAATTCATGTAAATGAATTACTTGTTCTATTATCTAAATCAAAGATGCTTCATATCCTATACACGCTAAATTGTGATCCTAAACCTATGAGGTTTTCAGAAATCAAGAGGAGGGTTGACTCCTCATCAACAACAGTCACACGTAGATTAGGTGAGTTAGAGCAACACGAGTTAGTAATCAGAACAGTCTATCCAACCGTACCTTCTACGGTTGAGTATAGCCTTACACCTGCGGCAATTGCTCTAAGGCCGAGTCTTGAATCCCTTTTTGATTGGGTTCTCGACTTTGCAAACGAATCACAAAACTAATCTCAAACTCTTGCCATTAATCCCATATTCATTGGAATTGGTGCAATGAAGTTCTTGTGAATTGGGTTGTTAGCATCATTTCTGTTTATGTGATGGCTTAGAAGAATCATTGCGGCGGATCTTGGTAGCAGTCCTTTCCTGAATTGGTGGATAACTTCTACGATCTCTTTCTTGTCCTGCTTTGTCATGTTTGGTAGTTTCCCAACGACTCTCTCCATAGCGTGAGCGATTCGTCCGCGCTTGGTTAGTACAGACAAGCCCTTCTGTGCTTCAGTCATGTACTTCAGAGCCACAGATTGTGGATGCTCGTCGTTATCGAATCCTTGTGCGATTATTCTTCCCAGGGTTCTCTTTACATCTGGAGCACGGCTCAGTAGGAACAACTTGTGTTCTGCATGGAATTGCATAATTTTCTGTGCGGTCCAGCCTTCTTCACCGATTGTTTGCCATTCACTGAAAAAGTGTACACGAGCAAGGAAGTGTTCTGCTTGTAGTGGGTCTGTTAGACGACCTTCCTCGATCACTGGAATGTGGGGGTATAACGTGGTGAATACCTTTGCAAACATGCCAACACCATCTCGGACTGCTTGCGGGTTATCACCACGATATACCTTAACTCGCTCAAGACCACAGCTTGGTGAATCCTTCTTGAACACGAATCCACTGATACCGACAGACATTAGATAATCAGATTGAATTTCTGAATATTCTAACATCTTATCAGTGAAATCTTCACCGTTCTTTGGGTTCACTAGCGAAATTCTCTCATCGCCTTTGACTAGCCTGATGGTTGGACGTGGCACCCCCATGCCGATTCCTACTTCAGGGCAGACACCGATCAATTCGAGATGTTCGCTCCAAACTCTGTTGAGCACCCTAAACTCTGCTGCATCGCCATTATAGCGAACTTTCTTTCCAAGGAGACATGCTGATACTGCGAGTTTAGGTTTACTAGACATATCCATATCCCTAGTGGGTGAGTATATGAAAGCCCGTTTTTTTTCAACGAATTTTATTCGATGCAATAGGGGCAAGAAACGCCTCTTACAAAATCAGGGCTCTGCGCTTGTTCAGGAGTTAATGGTTCTCTGCAAGCCCAACATACTTCAGAGTCTGTAACACTAAGGTCGCCTAATACTCCTACTCTTCTGTCGAAAACGAAGCATTCTCCATCCCAGTGCGCTCCGCCAGTCTTTTCGAAGTAATTTAGAATGCCACCATTGATTTGGTATACTTCCTCATAGCCTTCGTCAAGCATTACTACACTTGCTTTCTCACAACGAATACCACCTGTGCAGAACATTACTACTGGCTTGTCTTTTGGAATATCACATTCTTCTACCGCTTTAGGGAATGCTCGAAAACTCTCAATATCAAAATCAATAGCTCCTTCAAAGGTTCCCATTCTAACTTCGTAGTCATTACGTGTATCGAGAATTGTAACTTCTTTTCCTTCATCTAACCATTGTTTGAAAACTTCAGGGTCGATGTGCGTCCCTGTGTATTCGTGAGGCTTTACACTAGGAACTCCCATCGAAATAATTTCTTTCTTCAGGCGCACATTCATCTTTCGGAATGCACATTCATCAGATTCAGAGTACTTGACCCATATGTCCTCAAACCTCGAATCGGACTTTATGTGTTCGACAAAAATATCGATTTTATTTCTTGGTGCAGATAGGAATATGTTGATTCCCTCAGGTGACAAGAGAATAGTTCCATAGATTCCATGGGAATCGCAGAACTCTTTCAGTGGTGCTCTTAATTCTTCGAATTCCGGCATATCAAGAAACTTGTATGCTGAAATGTTAGTCCACATTGAACTCACCTCAAGCCGATTTTACGCCTTCAGGCCATAGAACTAGAATCAGGGTTTTCCCTCTTGTTCTTGGTGTGTGAGTCGTTTCTCTATTCATCCAGACAATAGAGCCTTGAGGGTATGTGCCGTCTTCGTCCCAAACCTCTCCTTCGAGAACAATGTAAACTTCTCCTCCAGGGTGATTGTGTGGCATGAAAGCATCCACTTCAACCTCAGAATTAGCTTCATACAGTACTAATGATGTTTTTTCTTCCCGCTTTAGTTTACCCAATCGGACACCAGTCCCGAAATCTCGCCAGGAAATATTCTCCTCAAGCCACTCGTGGTCAATGCTCATGCTGAGCCAATCAGATAGTCCGTGCCAGAAGGGCATGTACCCCCGAAGTGAGTGTAAGAGATGAACCCTACGGCCCGTAATTCATTAAGGAGTATCTCAAGCAGACATTGTGGTTCAACCGCTAGGCTTCGTTGAAATCCCCCCTAGTAACGTTTGGGAGTTATACCTCTGGTTCCTGTTAATACCTGGAATCTTACGAGCAGCCTTGCTTGCAAAACCATTTCTCGCAGTCACTAAACAGTTAGCGCCACATGGAGGTTGGGTACTGAAGAGATTGAAAGAGTTACCAGTGAAAGGGTATACTCTACTAGCATTAAACGAGATTCTATCATTTAGTTTACCAATAATAGTAGTTTTATTGTTCAGGTTTTGGATAGATCCCCTTGGTTGGACAACATGGGGTGACTCCAATCTTTTCGGTTTATTTTTGCTATTTTGTTTAGCATCTCTGTGGTTGATGTTTGACTTTTATCGTGTTATGAGAGTTCGAAGAATGCTGAAAAGCATCCAAAAGCAAAATATTGAACGGTTGAGAAAGGTTGCAGATACTGGATTCAAACTCCGAGGATGGTTGAGGAAATTTGCTCGAAGAGACAAGGATGAAAATGTGGATGAAGAAAACGTAACTACAGCCGTTGCGAAAACATCTCTCAAGACATGGGGGCTTCTAGCACTGAAAGCAAGGAAATTGACTCCTGCCGGTTTACTAGGTGCAGTTGCATCAGGTGCAGCCATCGAATTAACTCGTCGCGGAGCAGGAGTTGTTTCAGACAAGATTGATGACAAAATGCAAGAAGAATTCAAGAAAATATCGGTATCCAATAGCAATACAGTAATTCAGATGTTCTTCAGAGATTTCTTATTGGGAATGGCTCCATTACTCGCATTGTGGCTAATTCCAGCGCTATTACCTTGAGAAGGTTGAAGGAGCATAGGCTCGCCCCTAGGAATGAGAGACATGGCGCTCCTCATCCTCATGCGACACGGACAATCAATGTGGAATGCTGCCAATTTGTTTACTGGCTGGGTCGATGTTCCGCTAACAAATAAGGGAATTGAAGAAGCCATTTCTGGTGGTAAAGAAATCGCATCTCTACCTATCGATGAAGTCCACGTTTCAACTTTAATCCGTGCACAGATGACAGCAATGCTTGCATTAGCTCAACATGATTCTGGGAAAACTCCAATCTTCCAATACCCTGAAAGTGGCGATTCGATGAGTGAAAATGAATCTAGAATGGTCGAATGGGCTCAATCAAATGATTCTGGAGAAAACACTCTACCTGTCCATGTTTCATGGCAACTGAATGAGCGCATGTACGGTGATTTACAAGGTTTAGACAAGCAAGAGACTCGCGATAAATATGGCGACGACCAGGTGCATATCTGGCGCCGTTCGTATGATGTCCCTCCTCCGAATGGTGAGTCGTTAGAATTGACAGCGGCGCGAACAATCCCTTATTTGCAATCAGCAATTATGACTTCATTAGAAGAGGGAAAGAATGTGTTTGTAGCAGCTCATGGAAACAGCCTCCGTTCAATGGTAATGAATATCGAAGGGTTGTCAAAAGAAGAAGTTCTGAAATTAGAGATCCCAACAGGCCAACCTATCGTATACGAGTGGAGTAATGGCAGTTGGCTACGCAGGTGATTCCTTGTCTAAATCTTGGCAATGGGCTCCTGCAATTTATCTTGCCGGATTACTCTTGATGAACATACTTAGCACACCCTTCGGGGTTTCAGAAATGCCAGACGAATGTCCCGAAGGCTCTATGAATTGTGATTACAGAACAATTCAGTTAGATGTTAGCGATGAAGAACTCGATGATGCTATCATGGAATGGGCACGTGAAAGATCGTTTACGACAACATTCACTCCTGGCCATGTCGTCGATAGGTCGCTTGTTTTTCAATTTCCAGATGATGTCCATTATTCCAATGAATGTGGAACAGTTGACCTATTCAGCAAGTCAAGATTAGGACGTTCAGATCTTGGTGTGAACAGTGAAAGGTTAGATCAATTAGAAGAGTATCTTCTTGATTATGACTTTGAAACAACTTGTCAGTAGGCAATTCCATCATCGTTAACGAATACGACATTGACTCCCAAACCTGCTTTGTGGAATGCTATTAATTCGAGAGAATGTATGCGGTGCCCGGTAGGTGCAACTCCCAGAACCTTCCTCTTGTCTTTTCGTGAAAACCATGATTTCTTTTCACCAATAACTCTCCTTTCTCCCTCAATTCCATCAAACCATGGTAAAGGTCCCTCTGGAGAAAACTCAATTCCTAAAATTAGGTCTACGCCGTCTGTGGATTGAGCAGCACTAGCATCTGCCTCGCTAGGTATTGCTGGACAATTTGGGTGAGTGTGAAGCCAATGTGTGAACCTTCCAGCCCTGGGTCCTCTATCAGTCCCAAATACTTCATCGGTCCATTCTTCTGGCAAATGATGGACAGAATATGAATCTCCTCTATTGACCATAGCGGCCTCATTTATTCTGTACCCCTGCCCGGCAAACAGGTTGTCGCGTTGTTTTTCACCTTGGAACTCGACTTCAATTTCTGGTAAGTTTTGTAATTCAGAAACATCTAATCCAACAAGAATTTCATCTGGAAGGGCTTTGAATGCCCATTCTAGAATATCTTCTAGGATTCTTGCGGGAAAGTGAACTTGCGCCACATATTCTTCTCTACGGTTATGGGATTCATCATTGTAGATGGCGATAGCATCTGCTAACCAATCGCTCACCATGGTATGGCGAACCAGTGCTTAGACATGAAGAAGTCGCAAAACTGTACTTGTTCGGGCAATACTTGAATACTCCCGGTACCTTATTGACACCATGGCGAAGAAAAAGGGAGGATTCGGACGTTTCCTCGGTGCCATCACTGGTAGCCCGTACGAGCGCTTGCAAAAGCAAATCGACAAAGTAATTTCAGAAGCAAGTAGCGACAAGGCTCTGGCTAGAACTTTGAAAAAATTAGTCAAAGCTATTGGCGACCAGTACGATGAAGAAAACATCGATGAAGAAGAGCATGACCTATTGATCGAATCAATAGAGGAAGCGGACCCTGAAGGCCGCTCTTTCCCAAAACTAACCGATGATAGTGATGAATTCTATGACGGTGGAGATATGCCAGATTCTCCCAAACTTAATCTTGGAAAGCGCAAGAATCTAGACGACTTGATGAAATCCCAAGGTTCAGAGTTTACAGGTTCCTTCGGTAGAGATGAATTCGAAGAGTTCCGCCAATCCATGTCTGCAGATTTCTATGCGGAATCTGATGATGCTATTGCGGCAGGAGATCACCAACACGAAATCCGCACTCAGAACCGTGTGTTTGCAGATGCTGAAGATGGAATTAACCAGCTAAAGAAACAGATGGCAGAAGAAAGCGGCCTTGAAGATCCTAGTTCAGATGAAGAAGCAGACGAGAATTACTACACTGACGATGATGGAATCGAATGGTGGAAGGATGATGACGGCTACTGGTGGTATCGAGAGCCAGGTCATGATGATTGGCAACCTCACGAGTGAGTATTCCAAACATCTAGTGTCGCTAGTTCAAATTTGACAATCCCAATGTCAGCTCCAATTTTCAGCATTGCATTATTTGCCATGCTTGCTGAACTCATTGCGATTATTGTAACTGGCCTATCAATCTCAGATGCAAGCAACTTTCTCAACACATCCAATCCTTTGATTGGAGGCATATAGTGGTCGAGTAACAGTATGTCTGGTGAATACTTTGAGATGCGTTCTAAACAATCCTGTGAATCCCAATACTGTTTAAATTCAACATTTGCCATGTTGACGCCGCCACTTATGAGAAGCGCTTCAATGTCAACAGAATCCTCGAAGGCTAGAACCTTCATTCTTCAACATCCCACCAATTAGGGACCTCGAACCATTCAGGTGCATTTTCACTTCTCTCGATTAAAGGTAAACTCAATGTTGAAGATGAGTCTGCGTTAATTCCCATCCCTATTGCTGTACAAGCACTAGGAAGGTAGTCTTCTCCACTTTCTGTAAGTACTATCGAAATCTCATTTCCTGCAGGTATGAGGGCGTCTATTGGATTGAATTCCATTAGCATTAGGTAGTCGGTGAAAGGAGTAACAATTTTCGCTTCATGGCCACCATCTCTGTATCTAACATCCATTGTGCCATGACCTATTCGAAGACCGGAGGTTGAGTCATACATGGTTGCAAAAACCTGCCCTCCATCGCACAATCCTGTTGTTACTGAAAGGTGAAGAGTCGGTAGACCTGAGATGAATCTATCTTCATCAGATGCTGGTATTGTAATTGTCATTTCAGATGTTGCACTAACTGTATTACCTGTTGCAGTTGTCTGGTCCAATGGTATAGTCTCCCATTCGAAATCCTCTGGTGGCCAAGTATCTTCTACGTGCCATTTTCCGTCATTACGTTGCATTTGAACATGCAAATCAGGCATTGGACCGTTATCCTTGAGCCAGTATTCGAACCATGCAAATAGGTCTACAGCCCAATCCATTCTGCTCATTTGTGGATATGCTTCTGCTCCATATCCTGATGTTAATTCTCCATGGCGGTCAGGTTGGTCTGGATAATTGTGAGCCCATTGGCCCATAATTCCTCTAGCCGGAATACCTGCATCTCTCAACAACTGATATGTCGGGAATGCATGGTATGGGTCTACATTCCAATCTTGCATTCCCCAAACTAGGTATACGCTCCCTTTGTAATTCTCTAATACATCGGGTAAATGCCTTCTTTCATCCCAGTAGTCATTCCACTCAGCCCCGCCATATTGAGCCCATAGTTGGGTGGTAAACGGATTTAGTGGACCTGTTAAATCATCTTGGCAAACTCTCAACTCATCAGTTGTGAGATCACTAGTTGCAGCCTGATATGCTGCATCATAACCTAGGGCTCTAAACTCACTAGAACCGTTTCGATAGAACATTTCTTGTACCCCAATTGAGCCCGAAATTGGAACAATTGTCTTCAGGTGTTCTGAAGGATTCTGTGCGGCTTCCCAGTTGGTTGTACCCGCATATGATTTGCCCATTAGTCCAACATTACCGTTAGACCACTCTTGTTCACCAAGCCAATCAACTACTGCTTGTATTCCGGTTTGCTCACCTAAGCCTTTGACATCTTGACAGTGAGTAGATTTGCCAGTTCCAAAAGTTGAAGCTTGTGCGAGTGCATATCCGTGAGAGATGAAATTATCGTATACCCAAGCACCAATACCTCCATCGGGAACTGTGTTCGGATTGGAGTCTTCACCAACTCCTGGCATTCCTTCACCGCCGAAGTCATAGTACGGGTGAATTGTCATGATTACAGGCACTTCTTGTCCTTCAGGCACATCTGGCAACCACAAAGCAACATGCATAACATCTTCCTCAGGGAAACCTGCATCCTCTTCAGAAGCAGGCAATTCGACAGAGACAAAATGTTCTGTGTATGTTAGAATATCATAGGTACCATTTACAGGTAATACTGATCGCATTTGTGTTAGGTCTAAATCCATGTTATGGCGGTCTTGTAGTGGGGTTTGCCACCACTCATATGACTGTTCAGAATTATCATTTTCTAAAACAACTTCTCCGAAACTTGTGCCCAAAATGAGAAACACGATAGATACTGCAATTGTTGCAGCGAAGGTGATATTGAGTGCTCCACCATCCCCGGTTGGGATGATTTCTGCATCGAATACTTCGTCTTCCATCATGAGAGACGATGAGAATCTCACTCATCAGCCTTCTCTAGAGCCGTTCATGACACAAATCATCAAAGAGTTGCTAACTTAGCGCCAATCATGAGCGAGCAGTATACAGTGGCAGGCCAGACAATTCCGACTATAACTTCTGGATATGGCGGCTTTCTGATTATTTGGGGAATCGTAATATCAGTAGTTTCCGATTCTGACTCGATAACATCTTTCTTCCCGTCCTTGTTAGGAATACCTCTTCTTTTGTCTGGTATTCTTGCTGCAAAGATTCCTGAGAAAAGGAAGTTGTGGATGCATATTGCTGCAACTTTTGGATTATTGTGCGCATTAGGGGGGACTCGCTTTTTCATGGTCATGTCTGACGGGATTAATTACGCATCAGGTTCGATGCTAATGCTACTATTAACAGGCTCAGCATACACCTATTTCTGTGTACAATCTTTCATCCATGCAAGAAAAGCACGTCAAGAATGATTTCATGATGTTTGAATGATTGGAGTGTTACATGCGAGCCATTGCAATTCTGCTAAGCGTGCTCGTTCTGAGTCCAATTGCTGGTGCAAATTATGAGACCGGAGATGAAGACTGGAGAGAATTCGAAGTCGATATGTCGGGTTGGATTGATGGACCAGAATTAGAAGGTTCGCCTATGGATGAGCCTCGAGCAGGCGATGCAGTATTGGTAATCGAAGTCGAATACAAACCTAGCCACCTTGGTGCATCAGTACAAGGTGAAATCGTGATTGAATTATTCGAAGAATGGGCTCCTGAAACTACAACAAATATGATCAAGAATGTTGAGGCTGATATCTATAATGGTATTTTCTTCCACAGAGTGATTGATGATTTCGTAGCTCAAGCAGGAGACCCTACTTGCAAAACAGTTGCAGTTTATCCGGCTACAAGTGCACAATGCGGCAGTGGAGGAACAGGAGAAAATTTGGACATGGAGCACCATGAGAAATTGTCTCATGTAGATGGCGCTATTGGTATGGCACGCGGGCAAGACCCCGATAGTGCAGACTCCCAGTGGTATATCGCCGAAACAGAAGCACATCAATTAGACCCTGAAAACAGGGAGGATGAAGGATATGTCACATTTGGAATTGTAAGAAATGGAATGAGCCATGTAAGAGCAATTGCAACGGTGCCAACATCAGATGACCCAACTGGAGAAGAGATTGTAGTAAACCCTGCTTCTTCTGCAGGAAGGCCTATTTGGGAAGTACATATTTCGAATGTTGAAATGATTGGAGTGATTCCAGGAGATGCGGATTCTGAAGTTGTTGAAACGCAATCTTTCTTTTCAACAACAGCAGGGAAAGTAACAATCTCAATGGTTATAATCGGGGTTTGCATTGCTAGTTACGTGATTTTCGTAGGTAGTAGAGAAGAAGAGCCAGATGCAATTCTTCTGGGCCCGGAAGATTAACTAATTTTCAAATCTAGAACAATATGTCTGATGCGTGGGCAATATTGTTTGACGTCTTCTAAATGAATACGTGTAGCAACTTTACCACTTACAGTGGAAAACCATTCAGTTGTTTTTTCAGCCCATTCTTCAATCTCATCTTCATGAACATTCATGTGTACGTGAATTACTCCACCCTCTTGTTTCAGACAGTTAATCGCTAATCCCCATGTTTTCATCGATGAAGGGATTAGCCCAAGGATTACTCTGTCTGCAATTCCAGATAATTGTTTCATAGTATCACGATTATCTCCTTCATATATCGTGCATTTGTCTGAGACAAAATTTCTCTGTAAACCTTTACTTAGTGCCAAAATGCTGTCTGGATTTATCTCACAAGCATGAACATGCTCTGCCTTACCGCGAGTTAGGAATTGCAATGTGTAGTAGCCAATACCGCAGTAAGCATCGACAATTATTTCTCCTTCAGTTTGTAACTCACCCATTCTTCTTCTCTCTGTGACATTCCCAGATGAGAACATGACGGCCGTAGCATCGAATTCATATTCAACAAAATTCTCTCTATGCACTACCCATCCGTCTTCACCATAGATCAGTTCTAACTGAGACTTCCTTCTTATTCCAGAGTCTATTTCTCCCTGAATCGCTATACGTTTAGCACCAAGGGCAATAGCAACTTTCTCTAAGGGCCAATCTGTAGTATCTGTTCCATTCTGGAATATGACCATGTCTCCCAGTTTTTCCCATCTGCGAGGAGGCTCATCCAAAATCAGCTCTAGTCTTTCATGGGGATTGTGCCTTTCAACACAATCAAATTTCAACTTTAACTCACCATCCAAAACAGGTATTGCTATCATTTCTTTGTAAGGCATCGGCTTCAAATTAGAATTTATTTTTCCTTCATCCTTCAGACGTTGGTACTCATCTGAGGCCACATCTCGACCACACAAGTATGCGTAAGAGAGGGTCACAATTGACTGCAGGTTGGCAAACCATGTTAAATGTCCCAGTGTAGGAATGGGTGGTAGCATGAAGTCGAGACTAGCATTTTCTCTAATTTTCTTATTTGCAATTTCAATTCTAGCACCTCTTGCTAGTGCAACTGGAATGCAAGCATGTACTATCAACGGCGGAGTCTGTGATACTTGGGATAAAGCAGATGATGGTACTGAAAACCAACAAGATTGGATTGAAGGAGTTTACGAGTTCGATTTGGTAGACACCTCAACTATTGAGATGGAAATGTCTTGGGCATTATATGAGTTCAACCGTTCCACATTAGGTCTGGATGGTGCTGCCATGAATGCAGCATTAGCAGCCGAAGGAATGAGTGCACAAGATGGTGCACCTGCCGACCTCATTCGTAATTACTTCGATCAAACAACCGCTGGTGCAGGCACTCCTACCGTCAAGGAAAAGTTAGTTTCAGAGGTTAACGATACTATTGAGGAGTTGCTTGGTAATGGTTTTGGAACTGTAAATGAAATCTCTACAGATTACGTTAATTCAATTTCAAACTCTGGAATAACCACGACATGTAGCGATGACCCTAACACAGATACTGCTGCTGAGGGTGGACTCTCAAACAATGTATTTGACCCTCCAATATGCTTCACAGTGTCAGCAACTGTCTCATTATCAACTTCGACCTTCAACCTTGGTACTGTGGACCCTTTGACTCTTGATCGAGTATACCGTGGTATGCTAGTAATGGGCTCGGACATAACATCTGAATTCGAGTTGTTTAGCGAACCTGGCCATTCCTCAGTATTCGTGATTAATCCACCAGATTTCGCAACAGTGAAAGGTGTTGATTCTGGAGGAGTTCAAGTTATCAGAGCAGGCCCTCCATCTTACATGGCTGCTCAATGGTTAATCGACAATTTGGATGCACCAATATTGGGGGAACGAATCTCTCAAGATGTTAGTGTTGAGATCGGCCATCGTAATTCAACTCAGACTAGCAGCGTAGAAGTAACTCCTTTGGATACAGGTATTACCTTGGACGTCACTCTAGATATGTCAGATGAAAATTCGGCATGGATAGATATCATTGCAGGAATTAACCACATCGATAAGAGTACTATGGATGACTGGGGTATTTCTTTGGTTGACGTAACTCAAAATGCTAAGGTTCCGTGGGTTACATCTGACGGTATTCGATTGGCTTATCACAATGACTTGATTGAATTAGACGACTTCGCTGATAATTTCCCTATGGATAGAGTCGGTAATGCAGTAGAAGATGCAGTGCCAGGTGTAGGCTCAGTCGAAATAAATAGTCCAACATGGGTTTCAAATTCGATAGCAATTGGTATACCTGAACCTTCGGGGGGCCTGAATCATACTCATTCTGGATGTCCTGAAACGTTGCCTCCGGGTACGGTGGTGAACTATTGTATTGAAGGACCCAATGCTATGGACGGTAACAATCCAATTTACCTTCGGGCTTCATCGAATTCATTTGAATTACATATTCTCGATTTACTAAAACAGGAAATAAATGATTCAACTGGAATTTTGGATGTAATTCAGGAAAGTGATTTGAAGAAACTACTAGACTCCGGCTTGAGTATTGAATCTCAATTCGGGCAGGACCTTTTACAAAAAATGATTCCGAGTGAACTTCCTCCCACAGAGCTGACCCTTGAGTTGATTTTGCCGGTATGGATGCAAGCCGCCACTGGAGAATCATCAATCATTTTGGTTGAAAGAACCAATGGTTTGGACGAACTTGGAATATCTATGTCTGGACCGAATGCATACGATCCTAGGCATGCCATTCTGGATGATGATGACAACGAAATATGTTCTGCCGATAGAGCAGATTGGTCATGTATAGATCTCGATGTTGACTTTGATGTCAGTGACTTAGACTTCAACGAGTGGGGCCCAAGTATTGATGTTACAGCATCTTTCACAGCCACTATAGATGTATACAGAGTAAAAATTCCAGATAAAGTATTAGATAAAATGCAATCTGAAAATACAACAATTACCATGGAGGTAATCCCTTCAGATTTAATTCGTTTAGGACTAGATATCACTGACAGACTGATTGAGCCCCATTTTGAAGAAGTGGATTTAGGTGGGGATGAGAATGCTACAATCGAATTGACAACTAGTGGCCTTGAAGATTTCATAGATGATCTTGGTCAAGAATTAACCGAAAACATCCATCGGGAAGCCAAAGAAATAAGCGCAGAAAATGATAATGCTGAATTAGATTTGTCTGGGATTCAGATTATTACATCCTTAGAAAACTTAGGGAATATCGGAGCCTCAATGGGTGATGAAACTCCAATCAGGTTATCTGTTAGAATACCGGAATTTACTATGGAAGCGGGTGTTACAAATGGTTGGGGTGGAATCACAAATGGGGACCCAACAGTCGGAATCACAACCGCATTTTACTCTCCAATAATCAATATGGCTAATTCTTTCAGCAATGCATTCACTAATTTCGGATTACAATTTTTACAAATGGGTGGCTCTGGATTAACAGCAGATAATAATGGCGCACCTTTCGAATTTAAGATAGAATCTACTGAAATCGAACATGAAGAAACCGAGTCGGAATTGCGTGGAGAAATTACATTCGTTCTTCCAGATGGCATCACCCTAGAAAACTTCCAAACGGCAAACGGCTGGGAAGAAGTAACTACTGATGATGGGCGACAGAAGATTACAATCTCTCTTGAGTCTTTCACTGCAGGTGATGAATTTGTCTTCAGTGTCAAAGTATCATGGTGGTTTGTGTTTATGCAAATTTGGATTTATCCAACAATTCTATTGTCATTGATTATTTGGCGAGTTAGAGCTAGAAGGAAGAAGAAGAAAAGAAAGAACCAGGCACTTAATGCTACAGAAAACAAGATTGTTTCAAGTGGTAAAGGAGGACTTTCTGATTCTGATTTCAATTCACTAAGCACAGGATATGACCCTTCTACTCCAAGTAGTGGCGATTTTAACATGTACGATGATGATAATTTGTACGGCGACAAATGGGATTAGTGAAGAGAATCATAAATTCTCTTGGCCAAGGAGTGGCCAATCCCAGGAACAGTCTTCAGGTCTTTCACAGTTGCATGACTGATGCCTTGTCTTCCGCCAAAATGCCTAATCAGGGATTGTAATTTCTTAGCCCCAAGGCCGCTAACATTTTCAAGAGGGTCTGACAAACGACTTTTTGCTCGACTTTTACGATGGAATTTATTCACAAACCTATGCGCTTCATCACGAGCATGAACTAGCACTCGGCCTCTTCTATCCAGAATAATGTCTTCTAGTCCTTCTCTGTGAATCGTTTCTTCTCTTTTAGCAAGACTTGCTAGTTGCATACGATCCCTAACTCCATGCTTTTCCAACAATTTAGCGATGATGGATAGGTGAGTTTCCCCTCCATCTATGAGCAATAAATCTGGCCAATCTTCAACTCTCTTTATCCAGCGCTCGACAACTTCTCTCATCATTCTGAGGTCATCCATAGCATCCCCTTTCACCGTATAGGTGCGGTATTCTTTCTTTGCAGGCCTTCCATTGCGAAGACAGACACTTGCTCCGACTCTTGAATCTCCAAGTAGTTGCGCCATATCGAAACAAACGATATGGTCAAGTGAATCCATAGATAACAATCTCGCTGCTTCATCTGCAGCTCTCTGTTCCAAAGAGCCAGATGCCTTGTTCGACATTCTTTCAATTTGCATCTCAGCATTTTGTCTTGCTAGATTAGTCAGGGTAACAAAGTCTCCACGTGATGGAGTTCTATTTTCGACATTTGAACCTCGTCGTTCAGCAAGCCATTCAACTATTGTTTCATTTAGTGGGATTGGAGTCAGTAATAGTCGAGGAGGTCTCCTGTTTGAATAGTGTTCAACGACGAAACTTGAGATTGAGTCACCTTCATCACCACGATGGATTAACGGCCAAGCTTCCTGACCTTTGATGGCCCCGTCATCTGCATGAATGACTACGATTGCCGCAAGTTCGCCCTTGACACCAATCCCAATTGCATCACAGTCTCTGTATACGGTTGAAGATATCACTTGCTGACTTGTGACAGTTCTCACCGCCTTGATCATATCTCTAATTGAAGCAGCCCTTTCATACTCTTGATTAGTTGAAAATGTATCCATTTCTAGAGCGAGTTCTTCGATCAAATCAGTAGCATCTCCGTCGAGTATTCTCCTTACGCTAGCAACTCTTTGAGAATAATCTCCAGCGGTTATACACGGTCCTGCGCATAGCCCGATATGCATTGCCAGACAACCTTGTGGTAGCAATTCTTTGCAGTCTCTGATTCCGAAATGCCTTCTCAATAGTTGAACAACTTGTTTTGCAGCACCCGCATTAGGAAAGGGCCCCCATTTCCAGGAGTCATTTGGAGGGTAGCGTGTGTACATTATTCTAGGAAATTCTTCTTTGGTTAGCGAGAGATAAGGATATGATTTGTCATCTTTCAACATAGAGTTGTATCTTGGCCTATGTTGCCTGATTAATTGCCTCTCCAGAATCAACGCTTCTTGTGGAGAGTTGGTTACTATACATTCAATTTCATCCGCTTTGTTTACTAATTCTGGAATCATTGCTCTATCGGGGTTTGAGGCAAAGTAAGAACGGATTCGTTGTGAAAGAACAGTTGCTTTTCCAACGTACAGTACTCTTGCTTTCGATGTACGGAAAAGGTATACCCCTGGTTTGGCCGGGAGATCGACCGTATCAGGATCCACCGGCATGAATCGCTTGTAGTGTCGGTGGATGAAGAATACATCGCCAATCAGATAGGGGCAAGAAACATCATTGATGAGCGATAACGAACTAACATGGTGACCGGGCCAGAGGCAAGAATTCTAGCCCGGCTTGCTACATTCCCCTCAAGTTTAGACTCTGCATGGGATGTTCCTAGAGAGATTTGCCTTCCTGGATTATCCGAATATCTAGGCGTCGTTCGTTCCGCATTACACGCACCTCTAAACGAATTAATATCTAAGAATTTGATCGTTGAAAGGAAAGCCCATGTTATTGGCGGAGGCAGCCGAAAAAGGAAAGTGTATCACATCACAGTTGCAGGTCGTGCTGAGTGTGAAGGCGTAGAAATTCCAACTAAAGTTAAGATTGGGGAATTGTTAGGAAACCCTCCAGCACAAACTTTGTTGAAGGGTAGGAACTCTCTAATTAGTAATTTGAAAGATGTATCAAAATTGATCCTCACTGGCCTTCCCGGGATTGGTAAAACATCGTTATTACGCTGTATTGCAGATGAGTTGGTAGGGGAAGGCAAAACTGTGCGTTTCGCCACTATGGAATCGTTCAAGGATATTACACAAATTTTTGCGGAGTGGGGTCTTGAACATAGTAGCGAGGAAGCAAATCTAAACCTAACAAAAAATGAAGTGTTAATTCTAGATGAAGTACAAGAAGTAAATCAAAGACATCTTGGGAGGTTGGAACAATTTGTACAAAAATCACCACATGTGATCATGGCTAGTCGCGCTCCAATACCGATTAGTGAAGGTTTTACAATTGTAGAAGTACCTCCATTAGAAATTGAAGATGCAGTTACATTATTGCCAGTTCATTTGGAAGATCGAGAGTTAGTTGCTGAAAGGTTAGGTGGGCATCCATTAGCCTTGCAAATGCATGATGAAAAATCAGTATTGCCCGAAGCAGGTTCAGATTTACAAGAATGGGTTAGAGACGTAGTGTTGTCTAATCTGGGTCAAGAGATAGTAGGTTTGGACGAATTATCATTATTGCCAGTTCCGGTTCCTTCAGATTTATTACAACATGAAAATCATTTACTAGAATTAGATGATCATGCACTGATAAGGTGGTTAGAAAGCGGTGTTGAGTTACATCATCTGGTTAGAAACGTACGCTCGACTATGCTTACAGAAGTCGACCACAAAAAGGCTGCAAACTATTGGTCAAGAATAAAAGGAGATCTTGCTAGATTAGTTGAGATGCATCATATCTTGAATTCTGGTGGAGATATCGAATCACATTTGCTTTCCAACGCTGAAGCCCTGATGGTAAGGTCTAGTGCAGGATTAGCTACATTGATTGGAGACGCAATATATCGAAGTCCATCGAAATCATTGCATAGAATTGCGGCGATGGTTGCAATCGAGAGGGGAGAGCCAGAAATGGCATCTGAGCATTTAGCAAATTGCGATGCTCCAGATTTAGAATATTCACTTTCGTTATTGGAGGGAAATACTGATTTGGCAATTCCAGAGAACTCTGATTCAAGGCTAATCTTGTCAGAAGCATCTAGAAGGTTAGATGATACAATACCCGGTCAGGCTCCTGGTAATGACATCATCAAATTATTGGATAAACTCGATTTCAGTCAAGTTACTGATGATATGAAGAAAATCATACTTGTTGCAATTGCCCACATCCGACACTCATGGTATATCGCAAATGGAAATTGGACTGAAGCTGCAGAGATAAGGGATAATTTAGAATCCATTTCTCACAGTGAAGATCCTCAACTAAAGTCACTTAAACTGCGCGATGAAATCGCTCAATCAACTCCGAGTTCATCATCATTTGATAACTTGGTTGACACTGTATTTTCGAGGTCGGGCTTACGTGCAATTATGTTACAACTGTCCATAGTCCAGAAGTGTGATGACAAAAGGGCTGCATCGCTTTTGAATAAGATAGAACTACCAAGTTCAGCATCTCAAAACAATCTGAATTCAGCTAGAAGAATAGCAGCCAAAATTTGGTATTTGCGAGCAGTTTACAAGACACACAACCCATTCTCATCTCTAGCAGAAGCAATCTCACTTTGGAAGCGTGCACTTTGTCCTAATGCGGCCAAAGATGCAACGGAAATGATGCATAAATTACTGTGATTATATCTCGGCACCAAGCAAAGTCTTGGTGTCAACAATTCCTGAAATAGGCCTTATCTCTTCAACAATAACTTTCGTCAATGTGTATTCATCATCGGCCTGTATTTTTGCAATCAGGTCATATTCTCCGAATAGCATCCAGCGATTGACAACGTGCTCTATTTTGTCCAAGCTGCTGCGAACATCATGCTCACTTCCAGGTTTAGTGGTAATTAATACAAATCCAGTAGCCATTTTCTCACCTCAATAATCAACAGCAATCATCGTTTGAGTCTCTCGAACTCCAGATATCTGCCTAAATTCTTTCATCAGCATCCCAGTGAGGCCTTTTGCATCGGCAGATGAAATCCGAATTAGGAGGTCAAATTCTCCGTAAAGGACATGCACTTCTGAAACACTAGGGTTGCCTGAAAGTTCCAAATAAACCTCTCTTTCTTTGGTCGGCTCAGTCTTAAACAGGACGAACGCTTCAGGCATTAAACAATCCACATAACACCCCCTATTCACTGTGCCGATTTAACTTCTAAGTTCAAACCTAGAGGGGGAACAGTCTAATGCATCGAGGGTGTCGTGGAAATATGATGAGTAAAAAGTCAGTATCTGCGGTTGGCTTACTCATTATTTTCTGTCTGTCATCACAATCACCAATTTTCTTGAGTGTCGACGAAATCAGTGAAACTAGTGGGCGTGCGCAAACAACTTGGTCAGGAGAAGTTGTTCTCAATAATCATCACACTGTTTCAGTTACTGATGAACTGATTATTTCAGCTTGTACAAACGTAACAATGTCAAATGGAGTTAGGATCTTTGTCGAAGGTCGAATTACAGTTGAAGGCACAAGTAATTGTCCGGTTTACTTTGACTATGCGGGTGGCGGTGACCACATGGGAATTCAGTTCAATTCCACTTCAAACGGCAGAGGCAGCAGAATAGACAATGCTTCAATTATTCACTCAACTTATGGACTTACGATTTACGGGTCCGACCCTTATCTTGCCAATGTAACAATCTGGAATGCAGATGATGTAGGTGTTGACATGTTCAATTCCGCAACACCTACTATACGTGATATGGTCATAGATGAAGCCGGGCAAGACTGGAACTTTCCCACATACTGGAGGTACGGAATCGGACTTTCAATAGGGGCTGGTTCGGCTCCGAATATTGATGGTTTGACAATCTCCGATGCGGTTACCAGAGGTGTCAATTTATGGGGTAACTCTGGTGGCCTTCTACGCAATATCACAATCTCAAATATTACGGGGGCAACTCTTGCCGAAGCTGCAGGAATTTGGGTAGAAGATAGCGTTCCATTGTTGGAAGGTGTCTCAGTTAACCGTTCAGATCACGGTGCAATAATCCGCCACATCGATGATGGCATTACTACCAGGGCAGTAATCAGAGACTTGAATATTCGAAATTCCATGTACAAGGCTCTCATAATCGACAAAGAAGACCACACAAATTACACAAATTATCAGAGTGCAATAATCGAGGGTTTAGAAATTAGTGGAACTGGCGGACCTGATGCTAAGACGTCCGGTCTTGCTACTGCTACAATTGAGATAAACGCCACAGGTGCTTGGATTGAAGATGCTCATCTTGAAGACAACGACGCCGTTGGAGTTCAGTTATATTTCGTGGATTCATCGACTATATTCACAAATCTTTCAATCAATAATACTGGAGGATCTGGAAGTGGCGCAGATGGTGCAGGAATCTCGATACGTTCTTCTTATTTCGCAGCTAAATTTGACGGACTTGAGGTTTCCAATTCTACAGGTCCAGGAGTATTTGCTTTGAACGGTGGAGCAATTCAAGGAAACGATTGGAACCTCCATGACAATGGTCAAGAGGGATTCTACTTAGAGAGCGCAGCAACTATTGTTGACGGTTTGACACTAGACAACAATGGTAACTCAGGCGTACATATTGATGATGCTAGGTACGTCTACCTTTCTAATCTGTCCAGTTCTAACAATGCAGATGCAGGACTTGAATTCAACAGAGCCAATGATATTGAGTCTGGTTCCGGAGACGTCAGTTGTGTATCTTGTGTTTCAATTGGCAACAACCGCGGTGTTGTAATCACAGATTCAGTCGATATTTATCTTGAAGATTTACAGATAAATGACCCATTGACAGGGCCTGCGATATCGATTGATAATAGTGGTTTGAATATCGGTTCTCAGGGCGGATTGTTCCATTTACATGACGTAGAAGCTTGGGTGAATAATAGCGGACCTGGAATCGATATCGTTGCTGCAGAAGGCGTGATTGATGGGCTCGACATCTACGGAACTCATGGAGGACTCATTTGGGATGCAGAGCATAATGTTGAGAGAGTCAGTGTTCTATCAAATGCTAATTTCTCAGGAAGTGGTTGTCTCAATCTCTCAAATCATGACCAATTATCAGGGTCTGGGAATACCATAACGTCTAGTTGCACAGGTGAACTCACATTCACCAATGTTGAACTTAATTGGACAAAATTCAGTGATATCGGTTCACATGTTCTAAATTTAGATACAGATTCACATTTACATTTACATCAGCCTACAAACATCGGTTATTCTAGTGCTAACATTGCTGGTAATGGGTGGATTGAAGAGGCATGGGATGTTGAGGTATGGGTTGTAAATAATTACTCAAATGGAATTCCAAATGCTGCAGTGCATCTTGGTTTTGACCAATTAGAAAATTCAATATCGGAATCAACAAACAACATTGGTACTGTGACATTCTCTGATTTAAGAGGTAAGAAATACACAAGCGTTGGACAAAGCCCCTACACCACAGTTACCATCGATTGTTCTTATGATAGTGTATCTAATTCCACCAGTATCTCCTTGTCCGAAGACAGGATGGTCTGGTGTCAACTTCCTTTGTCAAATCAAGCACCTTTCATAATTTGGGACACTCCTTCAGATCAGAATGTTTACCCATCACAAGGAGATATTTTATTCAACGCTAGTGCTTCTTGGGACCTTGATGATGATGAATTAACCTTCGCGTGGACAAGCGACCTAGATGGTGATATTTTGGCATCATGCACCGGTCAAGGCAATCCATTCAATCCTAACAGAGGGTTTGCATTCTCAGTAAATTCGGATGGTGTATGGGGTTGTACTCTTTCAGACGGAGTCCATGACATTACTCTGGAAATATGTGACGACAAGGGTAACTGCGTTGATGAAACAAGAACGATTGAATTATCTAACCAAGACCCAATAATTGTCGTTAACACAGACCCTTCACTTTCCCCTTGGGGTGAGTTGAAAACTCCAATTACCAAACCCTTGGAGTTCTGGCTAAATGGGACTTATGACCCCGAAAATGATACTCTAGATTGTTCATGGTCGTGGCCTGGAAACAATGTACAACTAGGTGATTGTGTAAACGGAACTGGATACTTATCATTCGCAAATATGAGCGACATGACATTCGATCTCACTCTATCTGTGTCTGATGGAATAAACCCTGTAAAAGAATGGGTAGTTCCAGTTGAATTGTATAACGAAGTACCAGTTTCTTCTTTCGAAGTTAGCCGTGAAGGTAATTTATCTGAAGATGAGATTACTCTGTTAAGTACGACTGTAGACCCTGAAGGAGACGATGTCACCTACCTTTGGGAAAGTTCTCTAGATGGTATAATCTCGAATCAAAGTACTTGGCAAGGCCACCTCTCTAGGGGCGCCCATGTAATCACCTTGAGTGTTAATGACGGGAGGATGGAACACATCAACTCAACATCTCAGAACTCGACTATTCTTACAGTAGAAAATAGCCCTCCTAAAGCAGTTATAACATCGCCTCAAGCCGGCACTAGTCACGATTCTAGCCACTTATTCGAGTTCAATGCTTCTGGTTCAGGAGATTGGGATAGTGCTTGTAGCACATTCCCTAACAATATATCATGGCATTGTGCTGAAAGTGAACCAGCAACTGGTTCAGAATATCTGATTTATTCTTGGTATTCTGACATCGATGGTCTTCTTCAAGAGGATGGTTCTGATTGGTTAATTTTCGAAGGTCACTTGTCTAGTGGTACGCATACGATCAGCTTGATGATGGACGATGGGATTCATTCTCCTGTGACCAGCAACGTGATTGTTGAAGTCGCACCTTCTGCTCCGGTTCTTGTTATTACAAATCCTGATTTATCATATGGGTACAATTCTAGTGATTTGATCGAACTTGACATCCGTGAAAGCATGGATTATGACGGTGACAATTTCACATTCAGTTTGGAAAGCGATGTATCTGGTATTATCCTTACAGATGAAAGTCCATCAGAATTATACATTATTACTTTAGCTTCAGGTGAACACATTCTGACATTCACATTGGTTGACGAAACAGGTTTGTCTAGGGACGAGGTAGTCAATTTACTGGTGGTTGAATCCGACCCAGATGCCGTAATCTACGAGCCAGTTAACAACCAGTATTACGAACCGGGGGAATTGGTTATGTTTGACTCGAACGGGACAAGCGATGCTGATGATGACATTACTAGACGAGAATGGCGTTTGTACGAAGCAGGCGAAATATACCCGGTTGTACTGTCGAACGATGCTTTCTATTCTACCAAATTAGCACCAGGGGTGCATCACATTTCGCTTTTCATTGAGGACCGAAGGGGCGGAATTGATGAACAACATCTCAACATAACAGTTGCATCTAGCAGCCCAGACCTTTCTAATTTGACAGCCACTCCGAAAACCGCTACGGTTAATGAACTCACTAAGATTTCAGTTCGAGTCAAATTAGATGACCCGGATGGTACAACTCAATTGCTTAATGCAACAATTATCAAAGAACCTCAAATTTGGTACTTCAATTTGACAGATGATGACGGTGACGGCATTTGGACAGGAGACGTCGAAATACTACCGGAAGGCGATGGTAAAGCTCAGGTAAAAGTAACAGCCTTCGATGATGAGAGCATAGACTACATCAGTATCAATATTGAATTTACAGAAGAACAAAAGGATAACACTTCGCTGTATGTTGCAGGTGCTTCAATAGGAGGATTCATTCTTCTATCATCGATTGTAGCTTTCGTAGTTATACGAAGAAGAAAGCGCCTTGCAGACATTGATCTCATAGATTCATGGGGGGTATTTGGCGGCGATTCCAAAGAATACTTAGAAGGAGATTTGGACGAAAGCCCAGTTGACAATTCAACTGAAAACGTTGAATAATCTCTTTCATCCGCCGCCCATACCTTGATTACCCTGTCATGATAAGGAAAATACATGAGGAATAGTTTCTCGAGAATGAATGCCGTTTTGCTGACCGTACTTTTGTGTGCATCTGTTTTGCCACAAGGAGTCGCTGCGGAGGATGCAACAACTGAACACTTCGCGTTTGGAATGGAATATGATTGGACCAACATGGATACTGATTTTGAGTCTATGACTGGCTTGCCGCTTGATGAAATTCTAGCAGATGTCATGCAGTCTGCAGATGATGCAGGAATCGAACTGCTTATCCTAGAAGAAATCACAGGTACTTCTTCAATGGTTGTCGACCAATATGAAGATGGAACAATGATGTTTGATGCTACAGATGGGTCTTCAGTTGAAGTAACAAAGCATGTTACAGAATTGACAGTTCGCCATGGCTCACTTACAGATATGGCAATTATCACCGAGTGGTCAGATGCTCGTGCAGGTTGGGATTTAACAATCTCAGCTGGCTCTGAAGGTGTTTTCAACGTCGATGCTTACTATGTAGAGTACCGTGATGTAGCCGGGCTAATCTATGGCCATGATATTGATATGTCTATGGCATCTGATACAACAATTTCCTTTGACCTCGAAGGTAGCCTAGAAGCAGAGGATGGCGACAAAGTCATGCCTCTAGACATCCACATGGAAATGGGTGTCGCTTACGGAGTAACTAACGCTGCAAGTTCAATAATTTACGCCGAGCCAAGTACGCTCCATCAAAGAATTTCTGACCTAGAAGGCGGAGAAAGCATTGAATGGAATATTGGAGAAGACGACTCTGATGAAGTTTATTGGGAGAACTACGAAGATTGCGAATGGGATGGTCATGAATACCGATGCACTATCGATTACGATGACGATGGAAATGTTGACTGGTATGAGTACAGATCCTACTGTGAGTACTATTCTAGCAGTGACGAATTCTTCTGTACTTGGGATTTCGATCATGATGATGATTGGGAAAACGCAGTTGCTGAAGGTTGGACACACTACAATGACGGTACCAGCCCCATTGGTCACATAGTGATAGATGAAGTAGAATCCAACATAGGAACTTTCTCTACTTCTACAGGATTTAACTTTGAATTGACAGGTCTACCGGCAGAAGAAATGGGATTCCCTGAAGGTAAGTGGGATGTTTCTGCAAGTGATGATACTACTGACGCCGGTGGGTTCGATGAAGGCTATGGCTGCAATATGGGTATGGAATTATTCGAGGGAACTCAGATGATTACTACCGATGGTGAACAAATTGAAGTTATGCAGGCACACACAAGTCCAGTTCCGTTCGGGATGACCTGCCATATTTACGATCTATTCTTACACGCATTCGCGGGAACTGAAGATGCTGCAACTCTTGAAGATATGATTGTAGACAGCACAGAGGAGATTGTAGAAAGCATGGACGGAAGTGGCGACGATTATGAGTCAAGCGACATGATGTCCATGGAAATGAATGTCGGTTCCCAAGAAGAAATACAGCTCGAATTACAGGCATGGGATCTGGATTATAACAACAATTACGAAGTAAACATGGTACTGGTTGACTCAGATGGAATTACTCAAGACACAGGCTCCTACGTAATCTCAAACACTGATTATGATGATGAATGGACGGAGATGTCTACTAGTTCATGGGGTGAACACTGTGTTACTGCACAACTGAAAGATATCACAAATAACCAAATCGTCGATACTGTTGAAACATGTACTGAAGTTGCGCAAGACCCAGAACCTAGTGACCTAGTAATCGACATTATCGAGGGATTCTCTGATTCCACACTAGAAAATGTGCTTGAGAACTTTGGAGAGAATTTGGAATACAGGCTTGAAGATTACGAAGCAGACTTCCCGTATGATGATGGAGAGATGTACATACTTTGGGATAACACCAACAATATGGTAGTTGGATTCCAAATGGTTGTCACATCTGATGATAGCAACCTGTGGTACACTTTAGTCGGTCCAGAATCTGATTCTTACGGCGATGCACCTTCTCCAGTTTCAATAACATACTTCTCTGGACAACAAGCTATCGCCCAAGAAGCAGATATTGCTGATGACTCCACTCTAGAAGATCTAGTAGATTTGTCTCAACACAACAATGAAATTATCGAAGAAGCGATTGAAGAATCACTACAAGATAACAGTCCAGAAGCAGGCGGCCCTGCAGATGGTTCTGGAGATGAAACTGCAGCAGATGATGGGAGTGGACTACTTCCTTTCGTCTCACCAGTTCTTACAATGACAATGATTGCAGTTGCTGGAATTGTTGCTAGCCTAAGATCTCGTAAAGAGTGAAGCAAGAATTGAAACCATTGATTGCCCCCCTTCCTCATATGAGGGAGGGGAGGCCATATGGCAAGTTGCTCCTTCATACGTTTCAGATAATGATTTTGCTATCACTGGTTCAGGTTGTTAATACTCAAACTTGGTATACCGGAGTAGTAGATATCGAGTATGCAGAAGGCTTGCCCAAAGGCGCAGGTATGGAAGTTGAATTAGAAGTCGACCAACAGAGTGCGGATGGCAGCATTCACATTGATGGCTTCATCACATTCATGCAATGGCAGAATGATCGCAATGACACATCTATCCCTTCTGATTCAACAGATGTAGAAGGCAATACAATGGAACTAACTCCTCTTTCTGAAGTTCAAGAAGATGTTCCCTTACTAACAAAGATTGCTCCTGCATTAGCTGTACTGATGTTATGTCTTACGTTTTTCCAAGTAAAAAACCGAGCCTTAATCGGTATCACTCTCAATCTGTTAGTACTATGGATTGTTATCTCTTTGGTTGTAATTGCACCATTGGGCTACCTCGGGGGAATGGATTTCGGAACAGGCCAAGGCCAAGATGATAATCGAGAATCAACTGTACACCAGTCATTGACTGGCAATCCCGTGTTTGACATATTTGCAGGTGAATTTAATTACGAATTTGTCAATAAAGGATATGATTTAGGATTAGTTGATGAATCAGAATTTGATGATGTTGTAGCCAATCCTCCAGGCGAGGATCATCGCTCTTACATTGAAATGGATGGCGTAGCTGGAATTCATTATGGAGCATTTGTCGTGCAACTTTTCTGGGCTTGGGTAGTCTTGTTTTTGCTAGCGCCAATCACAATTGGCTTCATTAACAGGGTTGCAATCGATAAACCACAATTGCTGTGATTACTTTTGCTCTGGGATATCTCCGTTAAGAGAATCTGGGTTATCTTCTAGTGGACCCCATTCGGTTCGGGTTCGGTGTAGGCCGAATCGCTTAGCCCAAATGAATCTTAGATTCTTCCAACCATCTCCCCATGTGTGAATTTCTGCATCTCCTACTCTTGGTCGATAAGGAACTGACACTTCGATAGCCTTCTTCTTACCCAATACTTTGCGAGCCAAGATTTTCATCTCCTCAGATAATGGCATTCCATCGTTAGTAGGTCTCATCTTTTCATTCTCAAAGATTGACTTGCGGAATACCCACATACCGGACTGGGAATCTTTGATTCCATATCCGAATGCCAATCTTGCATTAAACGAAAGCATCCAGTTTCCAAATCCATGAAGTCCAGACATTGAACCTTCTTCAGCAAGAGTAAGTCTGTCACAGGTGATGAAATCTAAATCTTCATCAATTAGTCTCTTGACCAAATCAGGAACAACTTCTGCAGGATAGGTACAGTCAGCATCCATGGTGACAATAATGTCGCCTTTGGCAACTGCGAACCCGGTTCTATATGCTCTCCCGTAACCTTTTCGTGGCTCTAGGTGAACTCTGATTCCCTTTTTTAATGCGATTTCTCTAGTCTTATCAGTAGAGCTACCATCAACAATCATGATCTCCAAATCATCACACCAATCTCGAGGGATTGAATCTACGGTTGGACCAAGAGCTTCCTCTTCATTACGAGTTGGAAGGATGATGGTGACAGAGACCGGCAACTTGTCCGCCATACCACCACGATTCAAGGATTTCATTTGAAGCCACCTATCCCTTGGATTATTTATCATATTACCAAGTGGGGTAATTGTTCGACATGCACATTGCGATAGTGTCAGGTGAATATCCGCCCCGATGGGGGGGAATTGGTTCAGTGGTTTTCCACCTTGCTGGACACTTTGTTCAACTGGGGCATGAGGTAACAATAATCACCCGTTCACATTCAGAAAAAGTTCCATCTCAAGAAGGAGTAAATGTAGTTCCAGTTCGCTGGGCTCGACTGCCTATGGCTTTCACTCGTTCATATGGAAAAAGCGCGATTAAGGCTTTGAAAAAACTTCATGCTGACAAACCAATTGATGTCATAAACGCTCATCTACCACTGGTGTCTTGGAAGAGAAAAGAGTTCAGATGGTTGCAGGAAAACATTGCTCCTGTAGTTTCATGTCTACATGGTTCTTGGTTAGGGGAGAAAGAGGGAGTTAAAAGAGCAGCAGCAGCTAGGGAGTCTGCAACATGGAGGAATCCAAATGACCTTGCTATTCTTACTACCGCTGGATGGTATTCTAGATATGAAAGGGCAGGAATACTGGAATCTAGTATCTGCGTTTCTAATTCACAATCTACTCTGAAAGAATTCAAACAGTGGTATCGGCCTGACGAAAATTTCGATTGCGAAGTAATCCTTTGGGGTTGTGACCACAAGGTGTTCCGTCCCCCTAATACGGACGCTGAAGCAGAGCAATTAGAACATGAGCGTATTAGAACTCAATATGATTGTGGAGACGAAGAAGCCCTGTCTTACTCATCTGAGACTAAGACTCCTATGTTACTTGCAGTTGGAAGATTAGTCGCACGTAAGGGATACATGACTTTACTCAGAGCTATGCCAGAGATAATTGTTGAAAATCCTGGCGCTAAGTTGGTAATTGTTGGCCGCGGTCACATGAAATCAAGTTTAGAGAAAAATGCTAGGAAATTAGGAATTTCAGAATCGGTCCATATTCAAAGCAGTCTATCATTCGATGAATTAGCACAACATTTCCGTTCGGCAGACCTTGTAGTCTATCCCTCATATTATGAAGGACAGGGACTCATACCTCTTGAATCGCTAGCGAGTGGAACTCCTGTAGCAACAGTAGACCAAGAGCCATTGACAGAGATGGTTGATACTTCAGTTGGTGGTTTATTCAAAAGAGGCGATCCTTCTGATTTAGCACGATGTGTAAATGAGATGTTATCCAGTAATCAAACTGGAGAAAAAGCACTATTAGGTCGAGAGCGTGTACTCTCGAAATATACCTATGAACATAACGCATCAGATTACACTGCAGTGTTTGAAAGAGCCATCCAAAAAATGGGCTAATGCACGAAGGTCTGATAAGAAATTGGTTGGAGTGTAAATTATGACTGACAGCGGATTGGGTAATCGGTTGTCTGAAACCGATATCGATGATGCAGAATTGTTTGAAGAAGATGAATCTAGATTCCTTAATGGAATGATTGGAATTACCTTTGCAGTCTCTGTGACATTCCTTATCATAGCATCTAGTGTCGGTCAGATTCAAGCACCCGAATTTGCGGAAGCGAAAGCGAGTAAACCCCTCTCTCCAGGGGACTCTGTAGAACTTACCTTAGGCGAACCAATTTACATGCCTCGTCACGAAGAGTGTATCGATATGTCAAACGGCCAAGATGAAGATTATGCAGGATATGGGGTTGGTTACGAGCCTTCCTTGTCAATAGACTCCAAAGGGAATATGCAAATTACAGCGCACAAGGATTTACGTTGGGGCGGGGAAGGTACTCCATTTGGTCCCATTTTAGGTGGGCCAACCGATTCTTGGTACGCATGTGAAGATGGAGCAATGACCTCATGGGATTATTGGGCATCTTGGTTCTGGGTTTCAACAGATAATGGAACCACTTGGGACCATGCTGACCAGTTCGAGCCAACTCCTGGTAATTTGCTTAACTCCGCAGTTGGCTCAGTTACAGGAGGTGCATCTGAATGTCTTGGCGATGAAGGAGATATCGCAGTTGACAACGAAGATGTGGTATACTATCTTGATACCACACTTGAGGACAATTGGTGGCATAGATTTACAGAAGGAGGCGACTCATATGAAATGGGTAATGTTTGCCAAAGAATGAACACTATGGCAGCGGATGACAGACCTTGGGTTGCGGCTCAAGGAGATGGAATAATTCACTATCTTGGAAATTCGGGGGCGACACCTCCTGAATGTACAGGGGATAACGGACGATACTGGTACTACCATTCCGAGGATGGCGGTAATACATTCTCTCAGTGCTTTGCTATGCCTGGTGGGTGGTCAACAATATCCTCTGAGAACAATGGTTCTTACGTTTATGTGGCTCAGGAAGATGCAGACTCCAATTCAGGCTCTGTACAAATTAGAATCAGTGATGATTACGGTCGTGGAACTGGACCGGGACCATCTGATGGCACATGGGATCCTCCTAAGGAGTTAGGACCTAGAAATGGAAACTGTCCAGAAGGATATCCTGTCGTCAACAATAACGAAGCAGGCACAGTAGTCGTTATTTGGGCAGATTGCCCTAACGGAGATTTAGGAGCATGGGACATGCTGATGGCTATTTCATATGATCATGGAGATACTTGGGAAGAAAGTTGGAGCGTAGCTCCGGATTGGGGTGAATCCGGAGGGATTACGATGTATCCTTTCGTGTCGATAAGCGAGAATAACATGGTCTCAATCTCATGGTATGGGCTTGAATACGGTGATGATGGATATACAGAGGGTGACGAGTGGTACCTACAAGCCGGTGCAATATACGAACCTCATTCTGGTGATGAATTCCAGTGGACTATAGCAGACCCGACTCCTTTACACATCGTCAATTCTTATGAAGAAGCAAATGGTGATGTGCATGCATTACATGATTTCTTTGAAACTGTTCACGGCCCAAATGCTGATTGGATTGGAATTGCATATCAGCAGAATATAGGGCTCCATCCATTTGAAGAAAACGAAGAACAGAGATACATAAAATTCGTGAGATTAGAGGTTGTTAGTTCTATTCCTGAGCCAATTGTTAGCACAGAGGGTGATGCAGTCCATGGACCAGTATGGATTGCTACCGATATCTGATTTGACGGCGCTGTCTTGAAAACCAAACCCTCACATGCATGCTCATGCGCGCGAGGCAGTGGGTGGTCCTATTCCTCGCAGCGTGCCTTTTAGCAATTATTCCGCCTGTGTCTGCAGATAATGACATCAGCAACGCAACTCCTCTGACAAATGGTGTCTCAACAAACGGCTATGTTTGCTATGATGATGGCTGTTCGCCAAACGACCAAACCGACTGGTGGAAGATATATGCCTACAAAGGGGATATAGTGCAAGTTGGCTTTTCAGGTTCGATGAGTAATGCTGCGATTTGGTGCCCCGGTGATGGCTGGGAAGCCGACTTTTCAATTCACGACGCTGCCGGTTCACAGGTAGCCGGTCAGGGAATGAGCGATTCAGGTTCATCCACTACTTTGTCTACTACAATGTCTACTGCAGGATGGGTACATGTCAAAGTCAAAGGGAAAGATAGTTGGTGTAACGACGGTGTCGATTACACATTAACTCCATCATTGAATCAAGACAACAGAGATAGCGATGAAGATGGTTTCATCGATAATGAAGATGACTGTGATCTCACACCTGGAACATCAACCAATGACAGGAAAGGATGTGTAGATACGGACTCAGATGGTTGGTCCGACCCTGATGAGGGCTGGGGGCCAAACAATGGGGCGGACGCATTTGCAACAGAACCTAGCCAATGGGTTGATTCTGATAATGATGGTTTTGGAGACAACATCAACGGTTTCGAACCCGATCACTGCCCTTATCGCCGTGGATATTCTTCTGCAGACAGATTCGGATGCCTTGATTCAGATGGCGACAGTTGGTCTGATGCAGATCCTGGTGGACTAGATGGAGTCGAGCCATGGTTTTCTCATCCTAATGGTACAGCAGATGCTTTCCCATTTATTGCAAGCCAATGGAACGACACTGATGAAGATGGGTTTGGCGATAATTGGGCTGATATTTCTTGGAATGAAACCAGAACGAATTGGTCAATTGGCATATGGTATGATAATGCAACAGAGCCTGATGCATGCCCGTTCGTAACAGGATATTCCATGGAAGACCGATTCGGTTGTCCAGATGCAGATTTCGATGGTTGGTCAGATCCTGATTTGAATTGGACAGCTGGTAATGGTGCAGACGCCTTCCCGCAAAACCCTACTCAGTGGGCAGATAGAGATAATGATGGCTGGGGTGATAACCAGAGTGAAGGGGCTTTGCAAGTCGATGACTTCCCGGATAATCCTTCACAATGGATAGATTCTGATGATGATGGATGGGGCGACAATCAATCATACGGAGCAACTCAAGTTGACGACTTCCCATTAATTCCGAGTCAGTATCGCGACACTGATGGTGACGGATATGGCGATGAGATTACTGGATTCGAAGGGGATGTTTGTCCTTTGAGCACTGTCGAAGAAGTTGAAAGTGGATGGATAAGTTGGGCCGACCGTTTCGGATGTCTTGATATCGATATGGATGGTTATTCTAATCCTGATGACTGGTGGATTTCACATCCTGATGGTTTCGCTGATGCCTTCCCTACAGACGAAAGTCAGTGGCATGATACTGATGATGATGGTTATGGAGACAACCTCGAGTATTTCGATGGAGATACTTGGAGAGAAGCTTGGAGAGGAGACGGCTGTATTGCTACTGAAGGGAATTCAGCAATGGATAGATGGGGTTGCCCAGATACAGATGGCGATGGTTGGTCTAACCCTACTACTCATTGGTTAGCAAGTCCCGGTGGACTTGCAGATGCTTGGCCTTCAGACGAAACTCAATGGCACGACAGTGACGGTGATGGTCGCGGAGATAACCCACGCGGAACTACCGCAGATGTTTGTCCAAATGTTCCAGGGACCTCTCTTGGTCCAACAAAAGGTGGTGACCGTTGGGGTTGCCACGATACAGATGGTGATGGATGGTCTGACCAAGGAGATCAATTCGTACACGAACCATCACAGTGGCGTGATGAAGACGGCGATGGATTCGGAGATAATTCAGATGGCCATGAAGGAGACGCATGTCCAAATGAACGTGGCCAATCATTCTTCGACAGATTAGGATGTCGAGATTCTGACGGCGACGGATGGTCAGATCCTTCTCAGAATTGGCTAGCCTCACCGTGGGGTGAAGCAGATGCTTTCCCAACCGATAGGCTACAGTGGCAAGATACCGATGAAGACGGCTTTGGCGATGTAGGAATGGGTTCGAGAAGAGACGATTGTCCTGATGTTCCAGGCACTTCAACCAGAGATATTCAAGGGTGTCCAGATGAAGATGGTGATGGCTGGTCTGATGAATACGGCGGTTGGAATTCCGCAGTATCAGTAATGGGTGAAGAGCCAGCATCAAGTTGGCTATCTTACATGATTCTCGGAGCAGTAATGCTAATTTCATCAGGACTAGCAATGTTAGTTCGCTCAACTCGTTCAGTATCCTCCTTGGAAAAGGGTATTCAGTCTAATGAAGGAGGTGAACAAAATGCGTGAGTGGTTTTTGATTGCTCTAATGTTCTCACTTTGCTTCACGGGACAAGTAGTTGCTGAAGAGGAAGAATCTGATCCATTTGTCGCAGCTGGGTTGAATTTGGTTGCGCTTAGAAATGATAGTCTAGATAGTAACCAAGATGGAATGATGGATGCGATTAGAGTAGTAGTAGTACTGAATTCAACTCAACAATGGATTGATTTGACTCTCACATTAATCGGAGAGCATGCCGGATTTACTGTACAAGAAGAGGTTTTGATGGCATTTGAAGATCAAGAAAATGCGTCTCTGACATACGATTCATGGGCTGTAGGCGAGCATCGATTAGTCCTCGAAATAAGTGATGCAGATGGTAGACTTCTCAAGTCGATAAACATTGGAGTCTTTGACTTAAGTCCTGCTTTAGCAGTACCTTCAGCAGACCTAGTATTGTCCGGCTCAGAAATAATGCAAACTGGTGACACATGTGAAATAACTAGGAACTTCATTGATGAAACCGGACCTAGGTGGAATTTTGTAGGCACTCGATCTATTGTCGGCACTCCATTCAAAGTGTTAGATGATGATACCGTATTGGATTGTAGTAACTGGCCTGCAGGAACATATGTTGTAAGCGAGACTTACCAGAATGGCCTTGGACAGACAACATCAGATACTCTTGAACTCGTTATTGTCAACAAACCTCCTCCGCATTTTACAATTGAAATCGATGGTGACGAACAACTAGCTGGAACTCCTTGTACTGTTTCTCACTTACAGGCAACAGGCGAAGACCATTTCGGATATACCAAAGATTGGACAATTACTCCTTCAATTGGAGTGGTTGCTAACTCTAGCACATTAGACTGCTCGAAATGGGGTTCAGGAGTTTACAAGATTCTGTTAACTGTTACCAATGATGAGGAAATAAGTACCACTGGTGGAACTATGCTAATCAGAATGCCATCTCCTGATTCAGAAGTTGAAGATGATGACGCTCCGGTACTATCCCGTGGCGAGGAAACAGAAACTTCATCAGTTGGGATTTATGGAATTATAGTACTATCATTAGTCTTGGGAATTGCAGTATTCGTACTGATGATGAAGGGCCCAGAGGATGATGAAATGGGAAGAAATATGCTCAATGAGATTGGTGAGCCTGATTCTGAAGGTCTACCTACTCACGTCGATGAAAACGGCATGCTTTGGCGCCGTCATGGTGATGGTGAAGTCGATTGGTGGGATCGTGCCTCTTTGATGTGGAAGAGGTGGTGAGTTGCTGCGCGACATTGCGTTTTGGACAATGATAATCAGCGGCACTGGTCTACTGCTGATGTTAATTAAAGCAATTTGGAAAAGGTATGTTCACCTCCAATCTCAAATTCCGGGTTTAGAAAAAAACTGGGTTGCAGATAATGCTCACCACGGCATAGCATCCTACAAAGGCTCGAAAGTTTCCCTGAAAAATGTTAGAGATTTCACATGGAGTGGTAAAAGGGACCACGACTCAAAGTGGATAGACACTAGTGTTGACACCGATGAGATCACAGATGTCTGGTATGTAATCGACCATTTCCACAAAATAAAGGCGCTTGCCCATACAATGTTAACATTCGAATTTAGTGATGGTCAATTCATCACCTTCTCTTTCGAAACCCGTAGAGAAGTTGGGGAGAAATATGACCCATGGCAAGGTATGTGGCGTGCATTTGAGTTGTACCTACTTGTAGCTACAGAAAGAGACGCACTGCACTTGAGAACTAACGGCAGAAAGCACAAGGTTCACCTCTACAGAGTTCAGACTCCTCCTGGCAAAGACAAGGCATTATTCAACGCTTTATGTGACCGACTAAATTCTCTTGGAGAGAAACCCGAGTGGTACCACACATTTGGTAAGACCTGTACAACCTCGATTGTTGACCAAGTCAATCTAATCACTCCGGGCAGGATTCCAAATATGTGGAGGACTTTATTCCCTGGCCATTCAGCCAAAGCAGCATGGAAGCTCAAGTTGATTGAGGATTGGGGTGGATACGAATCTACAGTTGAAGCCTCAAGAGTTGATGAAAGAGCAAGAACTTGGGATGGTAAAGAAGAGTATTCACGGTTTATCAGGGCGCATTTGCCTCCCAAATGAAGAGTAGATCTCCCCCTTCATGTGAGATATTTACGACCTCTTCTGTTACTCTATTTCCAACACCCCTTGTTCCCGTTGATATATCCTCATTTTCAAGAATAAATTCTACTCCGTTACAGGTCACATTATTGACATTTCCAAACGGCATTAAAGAACAAATTGTTCCAATCGCTAAATCAATTTGTAAACCATCAGGATGGACTCGACACGCTCTCCATCCATCAAAATATAGAATTGCATCAGAGTTACTTTCGAATAAAGATGTGTACGCTGCGATTTGATGATCTAACCTTCCTCCAGCAACTCCAACAACCGCATCAACATCATACATTTCTAGGGCTTTAGCAAGGTCAGAATAGTTCTGGTTTGTGGCAGGCTCGTGATGTTCAGGATTAGAGATTGAGTCCATGTCTCCAACAACCACATCCCATGTGTCAAATCGGTCTGCAGCTCCATCCAATGCAATCTTGAAAGTTGAAGTCTCAATCATAGTTTCAACTAATCCCGAGTCGCTCCATTCGCCATTCGCAACGACCAGCACCATGTCCGCCATATTGGGGCCATGAGATTCACCAATTCAAGCGGTTCGATTGGATTGTATTTACCGGCCCCCTATAGGGGGCCGTAATCATTTGTTGGGAATAGTAATGTAGGGCGGGGGGCGTGATGGGGGATATGTCATGGCGAAGCAAGGGTCTTCCACTAGCAATTTCCGCCATTTTCATCATCCAAATTATATCTCCACTATTCGTTTTCCCTGTAGATGAATCATTGGATGAGGAATCAGAAAAATCTAACTCAGTAGGCTTTTCTAGTGGCTCTGGTCATGACCTTGAAGGTGACTTGATTTCCGTAGATGGTAAAAATTGGGTAGTTCGTGGTGAATCGGTTTTAGATTATTGGAACGCCTCTTCATACGGTGAGATGTCAAGCAAACCGATGGATTTGATAGTAACCGATGTTGGCATTGGTTATGCTTGTTCTCTAAATTCATCCGATGTTAACCTCCATACAATACACCTGGATGGTACAATGGATACTCTACTTGTGGAGACATTAAGCAATGGTTTGAATGCTGATGAATGTGCAGTTGCTATAGGTGCCAACAATCGAATTCAGGTGGTTTACAATATCGGAGATGATTTGCGCCTAGCACGATTAGCCGAAGAAAACTCAGTTTACCTTGAAAGGACTTGGCACTTACGTACAATCGCTGAAGATGTATTCAACAGCGGTCTTAAGATTTCATTCGACTCGGAATTCAAGAGTCACATAATGTTCCAAGATCTAGACCAGGCATTACATCACCTTTGGTTCAATAAAGCATTTTGGAATCACACCATTCTGGATGTTGGTCCAGTCGGTGATGATATCGAAGTGGCGATTGATTCAGACGATATGATTCACGTGGTTTACACTAATTCCGCTGAAGGAGAAGTCCGCTTAATCAAATTCAATGATACCATGGAGGTTAGACAAATACTGGCAAGAGGAAGCACAGTTTCATCAGCCATAGGTATGGATTTAGACATCAACGACATTGAACAGATAACCTACTCAAAATCAGATGGGTTAGGAAATAACACACTCTCTTTGTTACGAAGTCTTGCAGGAAAAGACACAGGTAGGATAGACCCTGACTCCAATTGGGTCATCAACTATGATGATGATTCAGTAGAAGGTGAACTCCTTGCTGGAGATCTGAATGGTGATGGCAAGGACGATATCGTGTATACTGACCCTGATGGTAATGGAACAATCTCAATTCATTACGGTTTACCAGACGGACCTGGAGCATTAGCTGACAGAATCCTTGTAGGCTCGTACAGTGATTCCATGCTTGGGTTTGGAATCGCAATTGGGGATTTCAATTGTGATGGTTTTGATGACATTGCTTCCAGTGAGCCAGGTCTTGGTGTGAACAATTCTGGGCATATTTCGATAAGATTAGGTTCTGCTTCAGGAATCTCGACCTCTACTTGGTGGGAAATGAATGGAAGCGATGATGATAACCTTGGATGGTCATTGACATCTCTTGGTGATGTGGAATCTGATGGATGTACAGATTTAGCCGTAGTTGCTGACAAAATGATTCTTGAAAATTCAGTAGCTAACCTTGCACAAAATGGTTTAGTTATGATTTTGAAAGGAAATAACACATCAATGGTTCACCATGCTAACATAACTCAAACAGGTTCAGGTACCATGTTTGGACGTCAAGTTATCGGTAATGGGGACATTAACGGTGATGGATTCATGGATATGGCAGTTTCAAACACAGATTCAATCGATAGCCCTACTGGTTATTCTTCAGTTGAATTTTTCATGGGTAATTCTAGCGGTATTAATACAACTCCAGTAAACACCTATTCTCCTTTAGACACAGGGAGATTATATGGTGTTGAAATGTCCTTTGTTGGAGACGTGGACGGAGATGGTTTCGATGATATTTTGGTCAGTGAATTATTTGCTAGCACAACCCCTTATCACTCCGGGAAAGTCTTCATGTGGTCTGGTTCAAGTACTGGACCTGTCGAACACACTTGGGATGACAAAGGTAGTTCCGCGAACGCCCTTCTAGGACAAACAATATCTCCTGCTGGCGACATTAACGAAGATGGTTATTCCGATTTCCTAGTTATGGCTCCATCGCCATCTAAGGCCGGTAAAGTACACCTTTACTTGGGTTCACAAAACGGTCCTAGAACCGAGACTCAAATATTTGCTCAAGGTTCTGCAGGACAGAATGTAGGATTGAATCTTCTCACTGGAATAGATGTAAATGGAGATGGGATGGGTGAGTTGATTTATTCATCTAGAGACTTAAATCGAGGAGAAAGTTTTGGCCCAGTTTTGACAATAATGTCCGAAAGGGATTGGGAGTACATCGACTTTGATTTTGACCAACCAGTAGTAGGAATCGAGATGCACACTCCATTGAGAGGCACACCTCTGATAATGGCTATGCTGGATGATTCTAGTTTGCTATTGATGGAGAATACTCTAGATGGAACTCCATCAGGACGTTGGCTAACTCGTGAATTAACCAATGCTCATCAAGCGAATATCGGGATTTCAAATGCGGGCAAACCTACAATTCTATTCCATTCTTCGAGTGAAATAATGTCTCTCTCACTAACCGGTAATACAGCAATAGAGTTTGCTTTAGGTTCTGGTAACGGGCTAGGTGAGCAAATGGCCTCTACAGTCGACTCAAATGGTCATCAGAGATTAGGTCACTTCTCATCAGGTTTCTCCTCAATCTTTTACACTGAAGAATCTTCTACTGGATTCACTACAACTACAGTCAGGAGTTCAATCGACTTAGCTTATCCGATCGGTATACATCTCGATTCTGAAGATCGAACTCACATGGTATATGTTGACGATGACGACTACATGGTGCGAATGGCAACCTTAGATGGTACATGGAATGAGACTTCAATTCTCAACACAACAATTGGAGAAGATTTTGAATCGATAATGTCTGATGACGATGTTCTGATGTTCGTTCAAGTTGCAGTTTCAAATAGTTCAACAATGTTACAGTTAGTAGAATATGATAACGGTACTTCCAATGCTACAGACATAATTGGCGCAAATACAACCTCGCAATTCGAAATTGAATTGTTAGATGATAAAATTGTAATTTCTCTGATAGATTCAGACCACCTAATCGTCTTAGAACGTTCAATCAGTGGTGGGAATTGGACTGTAGTGAGTGATACTTGGCTATTGGGAGTTACTGAAGGACACAGTTTGGCTATGTCTGGACAGGTTATTCTATTCGATGCCAATAATACAGTTCAAGGTTTACTAATTGAAGACGGTGCTGGCTCTTGGAATTATACGGCTGTTGACATTCCAGATACTAATTCAAGTGTTGAACTATTAGTCGATTCAGGAAGATGGCATGCTACCAGTACAAACGAGGATAATCATCTAGTGTGGAGCACTGGATTAGTTGAATCTAGTAATCTCCCTGTAATCTCAACTTCATTCCCTGCTATTACCACAGAAAATCCTGTACCTCTAGACGTGCAAGAAGATGGAATGATCATGTTTGCTTATTCACAATCATCGAATGGTGATTTCTATGCAATGAGATTAATGCAGGACACAGACAGAGATTTGATTCCGGATTCTCATGATAACAAGCCACAAATCGGCAACCAATGGGAGGACTCAGATTCAGATGGATATGGTGACAACCCTCTAGGTCCAGCACCCGATGCTTGCCCTTCGGAAAATGGCGAATCTTACATCGACAAGTTTGGATGTGATGATTATGATGAAGATGGTTGGTCTGATGTCGTTGATGATTGCGTTAATGACGATGGAATGTCTTGGTGGGCAATGGTTGGATGTGATGATTTAGACCAGGATGGCTGGGCAGATAACTCAGCCACTTTCGTAAATGGCGACAGATTCCCTACTAATTGGAAACAAGCTTTGGATTCCGATGGAGATAGAATCGGCGACAACCATGGCCCAGATTGCTGCAATGTCACAGTTCTTGGAATTGTAGAACAAAGTATGGCTGACCTATTCCCTTACAACCCCAAGCAATACAAAGACGATGACAATGATGGATATGGGGATAACGATTCCGACCAAGAGTCCGGCGATAAGTGCTGGTGGATTCAAGGATTCTCATATAGAGATCGTCTAGGCTGTGTAGACACAGATGGCGATGGCGCATCTGACCCATCTGATTTCGGAACTTCCAGAGAATGGACTGAAGAAGATGGCGCAGATTGGTGGCCTAATGATGGCACTCAATGGGCTGATTCTGATGGCGATGGCTATGGTGACAACTCCTCTGATGGTGCAACCCTCCCTGACAAATTCCCAACAAACCCTGCTGCTGCAAATGATACCGATAACGACGGCTATCCAAACAATTGGACTGCACTAGAGGATGCAACTAATAGAGCAGGTTTGTATCTTGACAACTGTCCAAACGAATACGGTAATTCTACTACATCAGTAGACACTGTAGGAGCAATTGTAGCATATTATGGCTGCACAGATACTGACGGAGATGGTAGGGAAGATTCAGCAGACTCTTTCCCCGATGATAGTACTCAAGTGGCAGATTCTGATGGAGACGGTTGGGGAGACAACCAAAATGGGAACGAACCAGACAAATGCCCTTACGACTACGGAGTAATCAATGGAACAATGGGTGTTGGTTGCCCGATTGTTGGAAATGAAGTAGATTCAGACAATGACGGAATTTCTGATGAATTAGATGACTGCAACAATACCGCGGAAGGCCAGGATGTTGACAGTGTTGGTTGTTCTGAATACCAGAAAGACGACGACCAAGATTTCGTATCAAATGCTGAAGATATGTGCCCAAGTACTCCAGTTGGCGAAACAGTTGATGGCATTGGGTGTTCCGATAGTCAGAAGGAAGTAGATTCAGATGATGATGGAATATTTGATCCATACGATTCATGTCCAGATTCAAACCCAGAATTGACTATCGATGAAAATGGCTGTAACTTAGCTCAGAAGGATACTGACGATGATGGGGTCAACGATTTGATGGATGAATGCCCTGGAACCGAGATTGGAATCCCTGTTCTTTCAAATGGATGTCTTAACGAGGCAGCCCTTGCTGAAGATATTGATGGAGATGGTTACAAAGGGCCATATTCTTACAATCCAGATACAGATACCCATGAAGGGGATGCTTTCCCTCTAGATGTCACTCAGTGGGAAGATATGGATGGGGATGGATATGGGGATTCACAAGCACCTGGTGCAAACGAATCTGATGATTGCCCAGAAGTTTGGGGCAACTCAACAATGAAATCTCGGTTCGGCTGTTTGGATTCTGATGGTGATGGATATCATGACTTCCTAGGTGATGACAAATTCCCACAGGAAAGTACTCAATGGGAAGACAAAGACCTGGATAGTTGGGGTGACAACCCAGATGGAGTTGATGCAGACCAATGCCTGAATACAAGTGTTGCAGGGGATAGAACTGCGCAAGCGCGAATCAATTATGGCTGTGCAGATTATCAATCTGATAATGACGGAGATGGAGTCTTTGATGACATTGATGCTTGTTTAAATACAGAACCAGGTGCCAAAGTTACTCCGAGAGGATGTAAAATCGAAGAAGTTCAAAATACCGATGATGAAGATGAATTAATCCTAGGAATGAATGCAAATCTATTCCTAGCAATTTCAGGAATCGGTGGCATTTTTGTTATCGTTCTAGTTGTAATAATAATTCGAAGATTAGGGGGTAATAGTCTCGTTCTAGAAGACGATGATGACTGGGATGATGACGAAGCTGATGATGACGATGATTTCATGCCCAGTGTCTTAGGTAGAAATCAATCACGAGGCCCTCCAGGCGGAGCAGGTCCAAGTCGTGGCCCACCGGGCGGAGCAGGTCCAAGTCGTGGCCCACCGGGCGGAGCAGGTCCAAGTCGTGGCCCACCGGGCGGAGCAGGCCCAAGTCGTGGCCCACCGGGCGGAGCAGGTCCAAGTCGTGGCCCTCCAGGGGGACCTAATAGAGGACAGCAACCATCTCTTGATCCTAGAGGTCCAGCAAGAGGGCAATCGACAGGCAAGAAGGTTGCAAAGAGAAAGCCTATTGGAGATAAAGTTCGCAAGTCTAAATTAGTAATCGATCCTGATTTATTCTCACAAGATGAATTAGGAGACCGTGTAGCTGCGGTTGATTGGACTAAGGGTGCTTTGAAAGGTGGAACCGATGAGCGCTCAATCCTCATGCAGTTACAAACAACTGGTTGGTCGGCTCCTCAATCTAGAGCAATAATCGATTTGTCAAAGCAATAGGGAATTTATTAGGCATCAGACTCAATAAGTGCAGACCGTTGGGATTAGAAAGGGAGAGATTAATCATGACAGGTGACGTTGCTGATGTCTCTATGCCTGACGGCATTGAGGTCGACGAGGCTGCCGCATATTTCGGGGTTTTTGAATCCTCAGATACCCTCCATCAGATGATGGAAATGCCTCGTGAAGAAGCATTGGAGAAGTTTTTCTCTCTACTCTCAGATCTTGTCCTCAAGCCTGGAGATTTCGATTTCCAACTTGCTAGTGAGAGGTTGAATTGCGAAGGTGGAGAAATTTATTTCTTAGTAGCAGGGCACCTTGGCGTCATGTCTCTACCTGATGAATTGGCTTTAGCATTGAGTTCTGGACAATTCTCTGATAGTGAATCTCAACTACTTCAAGAAATAGCAGACCCTATGCGATTACTCAAATTATTCGCAATCGCACAACAAACCGGCGGGGAAGGAGAGGCAACAAAGTATCTCCAAGGCGTAGAATCACTGATGTCTAATCCTGCAGGTAACAAGGATGCATTATTGTCTCTAGCATTAGAAGTTCAAGCGGCTTTTGATGTAGCAGGTCACGTTACTCCAATAGCTAGTCTAGCAAGTGGTAATGCGGTTGCAAGTGCAGTTGAAACAGCCTACGTTCCACCTACTCCTGCGGTTACAGAAATGCCAACACAGGAGATTACTAAACCCGCAGAGGTAGTAATTGAACCAGTTTCTGTACCCTTACCAACTCAGGCATCGACTCCTTTACCAGAACCAACACCGGTTCCACTTCCTGAATTTGAGGTGCCTGTAGTTCAGGTAGACGATAGAAAGGAGTCAGAAAAAACAGCAGATGCTTTTGCTGGAGCATTCGGAATGGGAGAGCCAGAACCGGAGCCAGAACCTGAACCGGAACCGGAACCGGAACCAGAACCAGAGCCAGAGCCAGAGCCAGAACCAACTCTTGATGATGCATTTGCAGCAGCAGATACAGATCACAGCGGAGGCTTATCCGTGGAAGAAGTGGCTGAAGCCACAGGACTAGACCTTGAAGATGCAACAAAGTTGCATTCTGAAGCAGATATAGACGGAGATGGAGAAGTTACTCTTGACGAGTTAAAGTCGAAGCCTGAAGTCATAGAAAAGATGGCACTGCCTAAGCCAGTTAAACCGATAAGGGCGGGAATTCAAAAGCCTCAAACTCAACAACCAGATCAACAACAGCAGGCTTGGCAACAGCAGCAGCAACAGCAACAGCAGCAACAGCAGCAGCAGCAACAGCAGCAACAGCAGCAGGCTTGGCAACAGCAGCAGCAACAGCAGCAACAGCAGCAGGCTTGGCAACAACAGCAACAGCAGCAACAACAGCAGCAGGCTTGGCAACAGCAGCAGCAGCAACAGCAACAAGGCTGGGGCCAACAACAACCTATGCAACCAACAATTCGCTCAGGCCTTCACTGCAGAGGATGTCGAATTGGAGTTGACCCCAATTGGCGATTCTGTCCTGTTTGCGGGACCCAAAATCGCTGATTACCCGACAAATACTCCATCATCGAGAACTTGTGTGTCGTCAAGCCAAACAGATGGTTTGGTAATTACTCCAGGAATATGAATTCCAACTGCAGCATTACCTCCTAAACTTGTATTATCTCCTATTGAGAAGTAGCATGTTCCCAACTGTTTCTCATCTTCAAGCACGTGGCCTGTCATTTTTGCGTTAGGGTTCATCCCAAATCCAAATTCTGCGACAGTCCAAACCTGTTCTCTATCTTTTGATTTCAATCTAGAAGCGGCTTCTCCAAATTGTTGTCGGATGTGAGATGCGGTAGAATCTCCTTTGATGTCGATTACAATACCGTTTTCGACAACTAATTCAAGGGGCTCCTCGAGTATTGTAGATTCCCAAGTGCCATCAATTACAATAGTTCCATTCATGGTCCCTTCACGAGGTAAAACAAATGCTTTGCCTGCTGGCAAATTAGTAATCATACGAGGCCTGTTACAAATCCCATTATCATCCAATTTCCAATCTCTCCAGGAGACTTCGAATTCGATATCTGTGCCATTTGTATCCTTTACGTGAATCAAACGTTTTCTTCTTAATGTACTAGACAATTCTGAAAGATTCTTTTTTATTTCATTAAAATCAGCAGTCATTCCACCACTTACGAACATCTCAGGTGTCATTCCTGGCATTGTAGCAACTCTTGCTCCCTCTTTTACAGCAGTTCGAATCGCTCTAGTATGGGTAAGTGAATATCGGGTCGGAGCGATTACAATTTGTTGCTGACGCATCAAATTAGCAACCGGGGAGGGCGGCTCTTCGCCATGATGGCGGCTTTTGGGCATTACAATTAGAAGAACTCTATCTGAACGTTCGGTTGCTGAACGATGAAGAGCTTGTCCAATTTCTCCAGTAGTGGGATCACAAACGATTAGGACATTCTCTCCTCTTCGTATGTCCATGCAGGTGTGAGTGACTCGTTTAGCAGATTCCATCAACGCCACTTCTAAGTCGATTTCACTGGGTAAATTATCAAGTTCTTCTTCTGGAACTTCGGCTAAAACAACTTCCTCAATCTCTAAATCGTCTTCTTCATTTTTGGCATTTTCATCCTTCGATTTGCGGCGGAAGGGAGAGGCCATGTTAACCGGATGCACGACTACGACTTGAAATTGTGCCCAGCAAGCGCTGAAAAATTGAAGGGTAAATGACTACTCGAATGTATATGGGCGACAAGGAAGAATTCATGTCTAGGGTCAATGATTTATACAGATTTGAAGCAATTCAGGGGCATTTAGGCTGGGACCAAGAGACAATTATGCCAGTTAAGGGTGCTAAAGCACGAGGAGAAATACTTGCTTGGTTAGCAGGGGAACGCCATAGTAGACTAATCGACCCTGAATTAGGTGAATTGATTTCCAAATTAGAAGGGGGAGAGTATGACAACTTTTTTTCAGCCAATGTAAGAGAAATGCGAAGAAAATACGATGAGGCTGTGAAATTACCTACAGAGTTTGTTTCTGAACTAACCAAAGCCCGTAGTGAAGCCCTTATTGCATGGCAGAAAGCACGTAGTGAGAGTGACTTTTCTCAGTTTGCTCCTCATCTTGAGAACATGATCCAATTGACTCATCAGCGAATCGAATACCTTGGTTGCCAGCATACGCCATATGATGTACTTCTAGATGAATACGAGGTCGGCATGACTGTTGAAGATTATGACCCCTTATTTTTGGGCTTGAAAGATAGACTTGTACCCTTGTTGTCGAAAATAATGAATTCTGATGTAGAGATTCCAAGATTGCCTGAAACTATGACATTCCCTATTGATGCACAAGAAGAGTTCTGCAACCGTGTCAGTAAAGCGATGGGTTTTGATTTCGAAGCAGGAAGAATGGATCGCTCAACCCATCCATTCTGTGCAGGTTTGTGGCCTGATGATACGAGGTTCACTACCAGGTTTGATGAAAAAGACCCTTTTTCTTGCCTTTATGCAGTCATGCATGAATCCGGTCACGGTTTGTACGAGCAAGGCCTACCTCGAGAATACAGTTATTCTCCTGTAGGGATGGCTGTATCACTTGGAGTCCATGAATCTCAAAGTAGGTTTTGGGAAAATCAAATTGGTCGAACCGCAGAGTTTTGGAAAATCTCCATGCCATGGTTCAGAGAACAGTTCCCTGACTGTCCAGATTGGGATTTCGAAACGTTGGATTTAGTGGCGAATGAAGTGAAGCCGGATTTCATTAGAGTTGAAGCTGATGAGGTTACATACAACCTTCACATTATGATTCGTTATGAAATTGAGAAGATGATATTCAACGAAGGACTTCAAGTTGCAGATATTCCTGCAACATGGAATAAGATGATGATGGACTGGTTTGGAATAGAAGTTCCTAATGATTCGATGGGTTGCTTACAAGATATCCATTGGTCTATGGGCGCATTTGGATATTTCCCGACCTATACTCTAGGAAATCTATACGCTGCACAATTACTCGACAAGATGTCTGATGATTTAGGGGATGTAGATCAGATAATCGGGTCTGGTAATTGGTCCAGTATGCTTGACTGGTTACGAGAAAATATACATCAACAAGGCTCAGTAATGACGCCTGCTGAACTCATTGAGTTCGCAACAGGCAAAGCACCAAGCCCTGAGCCATTCCTTGCTTACGTCGAAAGAAAATATTCCAAACTTTACAAGTTGTGATTATTCTTCTTCGCCAGAACTACCTGTAACCTTTGCCTGAAGTGTGTTCAACATTCCAGTTAGTTCAGATATAGCGTCTTGCAAATCATTCGTTCTATCTTCTTCATTATCTGTACCAAATGATATACCTAACAGTGTTATCATTGCACCAGACAACATGATTACTGCCGACACGAAAAGATCCTTCAAATCAGTATCTTCTCCGTTAGCTAACATGATGCCCCAAAGTGCGCCTGCTGCGAATATTAGCAAGCCAAGTATTATCTGTTGATGCCCAGGTCCAAGTTTTTCTTCTAGTCCACTCATTGTGTTTCCCCGCTTGGAAGACACATCCTCTAGTAAAAAACTTAGCGGAATTTTATTCTATTTTCTACCGATATTTAATTCCACGGCGTCATGACCAATGGACTTCCTGCTTGACCAGGTTCAACAATACATCTTCCCTTTGGTCCAGTTGAGTCATTTCTTTCAAACACAGGAATACCTGCAACAACAGTTAGAATCGGCCATCCGACTAATGTTTTGCCAGCGAATGGGTTCCATCCAACAGTAGACCATGCATTCTTATCTTCAACAAGTAGTTCTTTCTTCAAATCCACTAGAACAATATCTCCGTCATATCCTTCCTCAAGTTTTCCTTTACCTATCATTCCGTAACATTCTGCAACATTACTGGACATCCATTGAACAACTTGTTCGATTGTACATTCTCCATTTGCAGCATGAGTTAGCATTACTGGAAGTGATGTTTCTACTCCTGGCATTCCGCTGTAAGCATGAGGGAAGCCTTTCGCCTTGTTTTCAAGGGTATGCGGAGCGTGATCGGTTGCTATGCAATTTACAGTCCCATCATGTAGCCTCTTCCATAATATCTCCTTGTCCTTTTGATATCTAATAGGCGGGTTCATCTTTAATCGAGTTCCAAGAACTTCAACATCTCTCTCATCAAATGTCAAATGTTGAGGTAGCACTTCTGTAGTAATATGCGCTTGACCTTTTTCTCCAGTGAGTGAGGTTAAACCGTTTAACCATTCAGCTTCTATTCCGGAAGTTAAGTGAAGAATATGTAATCTGTGGCCACTATCTTGAGCATATCCAACGGCTCTCTTTGTGGCGATTAATGCTGTTTCTTCGTCTCTCCATTCAGCATGAGCGGCCATATCAGTGCGGCCTTCAATCATCTTCTTCCTTTCGATCATCCTCGTCTCATCTTCAGCATGAACTGCGATTAGCCCTGCTGTATTGTCGAAGATAGTCTTCAGTGCATTGGATTCATTGACCAATAAATCACCAGTCGATGAGCCCATGAAAATTTTGATTCCACATATTCCTGGGATTGCAATAGGAGCCTCGGGTGTTCCTACTGCCTTCTGTAACTCCTCCACGTTTGATTCTGTAGCTCCGATAAAGAATCCATAATTTGTAACACACCGATTCGATGCAGTTTCTAACTTGTTATACATCGATTCTAATGTTGTCTGGCTAGGGACATTGTTTGGCATGTCTAGGAAAGATGTGACTCCACCACTCGCAGCAGCACGAGAACCTGTGTGTAAGTCCTCTTTTTCAGGCTGGCCTGGGTCTCTAAAGTGAACTTGCGGGTCTATGATGCCGGGAAGCAGGTGTAGTCCAGCAGCATCATGAATTAATTCCCCATCTTGTGGCTTGAGATTTCCATCTGTGGAGATTTCAGAAATTGCTCCATCTGTTATTCTCAAATCACCGGTTACAATTCCGTTGGGAAGAACCATTTTAGCGCCAGTTATCAAAATATTTCCGTTCATAGTTTCACCTTCTTTTTGCACTCTTAGGGCGGAATGCGTTGCATACAGTATCGTTCATATCGATGTATGGACCATCTAACAAATCGACACAATAAGGAACAGCCTTCCAAATTTCATCAATAGTTTCTCTGATTGCTTTTGGTCTACCCGGTAAATTGAATATAAGGCACTGACCTCTTGTGCCCCCTATTTGTCTTGATAGAATTGCAGTTGGGACAAATTCTAGAGATATAGAGCGCATCTGTTCTCCAAACCCAGGCATTATCCTGTCACATACCATTTCAGTTGCTTCGGGAGTTATGTCTCTCATAGCAGGTCCTGTTCCACCTGTCGTGACTATCACATTGCAGCCTAGTGTATCTACCATCTCAATCAATGTATTCGATATTGCTTCAATTTCGTCAGGTACTACTCTGTAATGATGACTCCATTCTGATAAAATAGCCTCTTCGAAAAAGCCTAGAATTGCCGGGCCTCCTTCGTCTTGATATTCCCCTTTAGAGGCTCTATCCGACACGGTTAGTATGCCAAAGGTAGCAGGATCTCCAACCATTGAACCGCCTCACTGGTTACCGTACTTGTCCCTTATGTCGGCGTGGAATGAATCCAGTAGCGTATCTTCGAATAGTTCAGCTTGTCTCCTAATCTTGGTTGACCTCATGTGCAGGAATGCCATACCAATGAATGCGATAATTGCGATAGGAATAGCGGCTTCGAGTTTGTATTTGTGCATCACAGTAACAATACCTTCAGCAGTATATGCCCATGTCAGAGATGCGATTGAACCGCCAACAAATGTCGCCCAAAGTACACGCATGAACTTCATACGAGAAAGCAAACCTAGCATTGCTCCAACTAGAACTCCTGATGCCATAAATGGAATCCAAACGAATACTATCAGTCCCCAGAATCCCCATTTGTTAATCATCTCACGCTTTTCATTTGCAGTATACTCTACGGTTGAAAGAATATCTCCGAATAACTTGGTCTGCAGAACTCTACCACCCAGGCCATCCTGTTTTGCAACAGCGGCAACACGGGCGTCTTTGCTGCCCTTAGTCGATAACGTCTCAACCCTTCCTGCTCCAGAACGGTCTGCTAGGGTGGATACCAGGTTTCGACCCTTGACAATCAATTCTTGAGTCCCAACCAGTTCAGGGTTCTCTCGGGAAATATACTTCCTTAGGTGCTTTTCGATATCTGCATTCGAATCTTTGAATCTGAAGAAAGCAAATCTCTGATTTGGCTTGTAAGCGACTCTAACGAAGATGATAGAGTCCTCGCTGGTAACTGTTGCCATTTGCAGAAGTAACTCATTCTTCGAACGGAAATATCCCTTGACAGATTCTCTAACTTCGTCTTCAACTTTAGACAACATGTGCAGATCTCTGAAGAATGATGTGTAATCCTGGTCTTCCTGTTCTTCATCATCAACCATGCCACTGCCAACACCGATGCCAGTCTCGAAATCAATCGCTTGGTTATCTCCTATTGACCGAACAGTCAATTGAACGGGCTTGAATACTCTGAATAATGCGAACTCTTCAAGGACTTCTCTCAAGATATCAGACCTGACATCGGCTGAGTCAGAAAAAGTACCGTCTGTGTTGGAGTAAGGTACCATGATATCAATCGATAAATCCCGAACTTCTATCTTGTATAAATCCCAATCCATCGAGATGTGTAGTCTCCTCTCTGTATTACGTAAAACATCAGCAACAACCTTTCTAATGTGAGTTCTAGATAGCATATCGTCAGTTTCTTGATGATATAATTTGTACATTACTGGGTAAGCCAAGAATAACGAAATAACCGACAAAGATAGTGAGATGAAAGCCATCCACCAAGCAGGAATTCCTGCAGCTCCGCCAGTTAGCATAGCAGTTTCTCTACCTCCTCCTAATTCAGCACCCATCAGAACGAATCCCCAATTCCCTAGATCGGTTACAGACCAACAGGAACGAGGTCCGTCCTCGACAAGTTCAGCTTCACGCTTAACTTCAGAATCAACAAATGGTAGGAATGAGAGCGCATTTTCAGAAGTGGTTATCTCGAATTCTAGGGTTTTAGTAATCCTTTCAGTGCCGTTGACACGGTCATCATCCGTTTTGTTGCTCATATTGGTTTGGAGTTGGTACACATCGATTTTCACAACAACTTCATAGACGCCTATGTCCCATTCTTCGAAGTCGACCCGTGTTGATTTCTTCTCTACTTCACCTTGTGAAGGTTCAGGATTATCTGCATCACCAACCGCCGTCACTGTCCAATTAAGTACAGCAATACCTTGTGCTAAATTACGACCTGATATCTTCAATTCTTCAGCGTCATTATCTGGATAGGCGTGTATCCATGGAGTATCAATGACCTCTTCGCATTGGTCTCCAGAATCTAGGAATGTTCCGCTAGCCCAATGGTCTAAAGAGGTGGATTCTCCAAATACTCCGCCAGACATTCCAAACAGTAGCATTGCGTACAGTGCGCCGTATCCAAGGCCGGCGAGTAATGTCCAATCTTCTATGGCTGAAGGGAATCTTCTTTTTGAGTCAGAGTTTCTTCTTTTTCTTATCCCTGCTAATTCTTTGGAAACCTTGTCAATAGGTTTGTTTTCTGCAGCACCTTCTGCAGTGGAGTCATTATCGATATCGATATTTTTCGACCCCATTTTTGCCCCTACGGGGCATAAGCACATGAAGGCTATGCCGTTTCAGACAAATCAAACACCCAAAAGTGGGTTTATTCAGATGATTCATGATTTGAAAATCAAACAAATCAGTATGAGAATGGTGGGTTAGGCCGGACTTGAACCAGCGACCTCGGCATCTTCAGTGCCGCGCTCTCCCAACTAAGCTACTAACCCGGGATAACCTCGCCACACGCATCAGCATTTCAAGCCTTACGGCTCATTCACTCGATATCATCGAGCACTGCTGCCTGCATTTCGGCTAATTGTGCAAGTCCGTTTCGGGACATGTCAAGCAATGCTTGTAACTCATCGTAAGAGAAAGTAGATTCCTCTCCTGTACCTTGGACTTCGACGAACTTTCCGTCAGAAGTACCAACGACATTCATATCTACATCAGCATTTGAATCTAGAATGTAATCAAGATCAAGGAATACATCTTCTCCGATTAATCCTACTGATATTGCAGATAGGTCGTGAGGAATAACCTTGTTTTCGTGATTACGTGCCTCAGTCTCGGATAGTTGAGGAGCAGTCCATCCATTATCACGGTCTTCACGGGTTGGGCGCAGATCGATTGGCAGGCAGTCACCGCTAGCAATCAATCTTCTAACTGCTAATCTAAGAGCAATATTTGCAGCAGTGATTGAGGCACACCTAGTACCTCCATCTGCGTTTAGAACGTCACAATCAACAGTGAGTGCAATTGGCCCCAATGCTTCAAGGTCGATTGCCCCTCTAAGTGAGCGGGCAATCAATCTCTCAATCTCTTGAGTACGTCCTTTTGCACCTCTGCGCTCTCGACGGAAGCGAGAATCAGTAGAGCCAGGTAGCAGTGAGTATTCTGCATGAACCCAGCCTTTAGTGGCATCTCTAGGGAACCAGCCAGGAAGTCTTGCTTCTTTGGTTACACAGCATAGAATGTGTGTCTCACCTTGTCTGTATAGAATACTTGCAAGGGCGTTTGGAGTGAAGTCTATTTCAACCTCAATATTTCTCATTTCATCTTTAGGACGGTCGGTCTCAATCCCGGTCTTGAACTTGGCCATGCTTCGGCGAGCAACCACTACACAAGAACACTTCCGTTCGCGCGCAGGTTGAAGAATCGCCTCTTGTTGGGACGGCCATGTCAAGAGTCGCAATATGTGGTGTCGCTCGTACTCCAATTGGTAAATTCAGAGGTAGTCTCTCTAATTTAAGTGCGGTTGAGTTAGGCATACGTTCGGTTAAGGAACTGCTGAATCGATGTAATATTGATCCATCAAGCGGTGTAATCGATGAGGTATTATTCGGCCAAGTCCTTCAAGCCGGAGCAGGTCAAGCACCTGCTCGTCAAGTCGCTCTTGGTGCAGGTCTACCAAACTCTACGGCTGCAACTACAATCAACAAAGTATGCGGTTCTTCTCTGAAAGCAGCAATGATGGCTGCTAACAGTATCAAGGCTGGAGAATACAAGGCTATCATCGCTGGCGGAATGGAGAGCATGACAAATGCTCCTAAGTTTGAGAAACGCAATGGTGAAGAAAAAGAAATGGTTTCAACTATGGTTCATGATGGACTATGGGATGTTTACAATGATGTTCACATGGGTAATACTGGTGAAATTGTTGCCAATGAATGCAATATCTCCAGAGAAAAAATGGATGCTTTCGCCGCTCGTTCACAGAACAAGGCAGCAGAGGCTGAAGCTAACGGTTGGTTTGACTGGGAGAGGTTCGATATGCCTGAACTTTCTACTGATGAAGGAGTTCGTGCAGGAACAACTGCAGAAAAATTAGCAGGTCTCAGGCCAGTATTCCAAGAAGATGGAATGGTTACTGCAGGTAACGCATCAACTCTCAATGACGGCGCTTCTGCAGTATTGGTTGCTGATGAAGATTTTGCTAAGGAAAATGGCTGGGAAATAATTGCAATCATCGAAGACTACTGCACGGCAGGAGTCGAGCCTAGCCGTGTTATGTATGCACCAGTTCCTGCGATCAAGATGTTACTTGAGAGGGCGAACATGGATGTCATGGATATCGACATCTACGAGCACAATGAAGCATTTGCAAGTGCATCATGTGCAGTTGCCCAGGATGTAGGAATACCA